>Ga0129314_1000251_pt1 | contig 64489 bp, 56 predicted proteins | sample O1111metagenome_FD_94431 | JGI IMG/M metagenome (GOLD analysis project Ga0129314, IMG submission 94431) | Orangutan individual fecal microbial communities from fecal samples from Wisconsin, USA - O1111 metagenome | ecosystem: Host-associated > Mammals > Digestive system > Large intestine > Fecal... | reverse complement strand
TGGAGACGCCCGGCCCGATCACTTCACTCAGGCCGTAAATGTCGTATGCTTTGATATGTAGTAATTTTTCTATCTCCCTGCGCATCTCGTTCGACCACGGCTCCGCACCGAAGACGCCTGCCCGCAGTTTGACATCTTCCGGGGAGATACCCTCTTTCAGGATGCTTTCGCCCAGATGTGCTGCGTACGACGGTGTACATGCCAGGATGGTGGCATTGAAATCGGTCATGAACTGCAACTGTTTCCTGGTATTACCGCTCGATATAGGAATGACCGTTGCTCCCACTTTCTCGGCGCCGTAGTGCAGCCCCAATCCTCCGGTGAAGGGGCCGTAGCCGTAGGCTATCTGAATGGTATCGCCGCAGTGGATGTCCGCCATGGTCAGGCTGCGCGCCACCACTTCCGCCCAGATATCGATATCCTGCTGGGTGTAACCTACCACTGTTGGTTTTCCTGTTGTGCCGCTTGAAGCATGTATCCGTACCACCTCATTCTGGTGCACGGTGAAGAGTCCGAACGGATAGTTCTCCCTCAGATCGGTTTTGGTAGTGAACGGAAGTAATTTCAGCTGATCCACGCTCCGTATATCGCCCGGTTCAATTCCTCTCTCTTTCAGTTGTTCTCTGTAAAACGGCACGTGGTCGTACATCCGTTGTATCATGGCAGAGAGTTGCCTGCTTTGCAGCGCGTGCATCTGTTCTCTTTCCGCACATTCCCTTTCGGGGTTCCAAATCATCTTATTCCGACGCATATTCTTTTCCAAGCCTGAATGCTTTTATATTCATATCGATTATTTCTTCTCCTTTTCTCTCAAAAAACAATCCGATTGCTTTTTCCAGTTCTTTTTCTCCTATCCCCAGATAAGGCGAAGCGGCTCCCAGCATAACCACATTGAAAGTCTTCGGGCTTCCTGCCTTTCTGGCCAGTGACTCTGCTTCTACCGGCAGGTGTGCGGCCGATTTCCTGATAGTCTCTAGCAATGTCTCCTCATCCGGATAGCCCGGAATATTCTTATAAGGTTCGGTTGCAGTGACGATAACACCCGCGGGCGACAGGAAAGGGAGATAACGGAGCGCCTCCATGGGTTCGATCGACAGGATCAGGTCTGCTTTGCCGAGCGGTATCAGATCCGAAAAGATCTCTTCTGATGAGATACGCAGGTGCGATTCCACCGCACCGCCGCGCTGGCTCATACCGTGTACCTCAGCTTGTTTTACGTTCAGTCCCAGTTTCATTGCCGCCAGGTCGATGATCGACGCAATGGTAAGTATCCCTTGGCCCCCGACACCTGCAATAATGATATTTTTGTTCATTCTTTACCCTTTTGATTGATTCAGATTGAAAGAGATTGATTGTCAAATCCGATATCCCAATTCTCACTTTCCACTTTTCACTTTTCGTTTTTCACTTTTTTTCGCTGTCTGCACACATTCCCGTTGCGCGATGATCACGGAAACACCCTGATAGTCGAGTTCCTCTTTCAGTGTTTTTACGTTGTCTTCGAGGTTTTTTTTCAATGGTACGATTAACCGGATATGCTCTTCCTCCACGCCGATTCCCCTGCATATATCGTAAAAGCGGTCTGTGCCAGCCGAATCCTGGCCTCCTGTCATTGCCGTAGTACCGTTGTCGGATATGATGACGGTCATGGGCGACCGGTCGTTCACCGCATCGAGCAGTCCTGTCATTCCCGAATGGGTAAAGGTGGAATCCCCGATTACACACAAGGCAGGCCGTATTCCCGCATCGGCAGCCCCTTTTGCCATGGTAATGGCCGCACCCATGTCCACACAGGTGCTGATGGCGTTGTAGGGGGGCAACGCCCCTAAGGTGTAGCATCCGATATCCCCGAAGACATGGTGTTCCGGATAATTTTCCATTACACGGTTGATGGCGTCGAACAGATCCCTGTGGCTACAGCCTTTACATAGCATAGGCGGCCGTCCCGTTACGATCCCGGGCACAGTCCGTATTTCCCCCGTATCCACTTTCAGCGCTTGGCCCAGCAGGTTAGGAGAGAGTTCTCCTGTGCGGGGCAACGCCCCGTCTAACCGTCCCCGGAATTTCCCATTTCCGAAATATCCCTTCAGTAGTTCTTCATAGACGGGATATCCTTCTTCAGCAATGAGCACGGAGGAATATCTCTCTGCAAATTCTTTTATTTTCTTTTCAGGCAGGGGGTATTGTGATATTTTAAGCACCGGGATATGGAGCCGGTACGACTTGATCACTTCCATGGCATAATTGTAGGCAATACCGAAAGCGATGACAGCCGTGTGACCTTCCCCTTCTGTTACCCGGTTAAAATCCGATAATTCCGAGGAAGCTGCCAGTTCCTGTTGTTTTTCGAGCAGGTGTTGGTAGTTTTTCCGGGCGTTTGCCGGCAGAAGGATCCATTTTCCCTTATCTCCGGAAGGGCACAATCCGTTTTGTTCCCGTGGTTCCCTGCGCATGATTGCCGCACGTGAGTGGGAGAGTCGTGTAGGGATACGCAGCATCACCGGTAATTCCGTCCTTTCCGACAGGTCGAATCCGTAGCGTACCATATCATAGGCTTCCTGCTGGTTGGCAGGTTCCAGTATAGGGATCATGGCGAATTTGCCATACACGCGGCTATCCTGTTCGTTTTGCGACGAGTGCATCGAAGGATCGTCCGCTACGGCTATTACCAATCCCCCGTGTATACCGGTAATGGCCGCGTTCATGAATGCATCGGCAGCCACGTTCAATCCTACATGCTTCATGCAGGTCAGACTTCGTTTCCCCGCGTATGACATTCCCAATGCGGCTTCGAACGCTGTTTTTTCATTCGTCGCCCATGCCGACCGCACCTCTGCTCCGTTGGTCTGTACTGACTGTTGTATAAATTCCGTAATTTCCGTAGAAGGAGTGCCCGGGTAAGCGTATACCCCCGATATTCCTGCATCCAGCGCTGCCTGCGCAATGGCTTCGGCTCCCAGTAATAGTTGTTTGTACATATTCTTCAGCAGGTTTTTGCAGGTTGCAAATTATACAAAAACCTTTCCCAATAGTGTGTTTTTATTCAAAAATCAAAGATTCAGGTTGCAAATGTACAAAAAATAAGCCCATGAAGTTTTAAATTCTCAAAATTAGAATGATTCTAAATATACCTCATTTTGACCGAAACAATCTTTATTGGGGTTCTGCGTTAGGATGTTTCCAAATTCATTTTATCATAGAGGATGCTAAAATCCTATCTACTATGACATAATTTCCTGAGATATGGAATACAATATTCCAGTGTTTATTTTTCGATAATAGTCGTTTGCCTTTCGGATTGATTTGTTTTACTGTTTTCCACTCAGAGTAAGGTAAAACTCCGGTGGATATAATCTTCTAAGTCACTAAAAAAAGTATCCAGTGTGACACAATTGTTTGGGAAGTTTTCCGGCGTCAATGTTTTATCGAAAAGTTTTTGTTGTTTGTCTTTTCTTTTCTTTGTACTGAATTTAGTTTCGGAAGAAACCTTATAATCAGCTTCAGGATCCCTGACTGTGTTTCTTCTTTTCCCGGAGATGTAGATCTTCTTTTTCATTGTTTTTAAATTATCTATTTTGTACAAAAATAAACGATAAAGTTAAGATAAACAAACAATAAACAGGATTTATATTGTGGAAAAACACAAAAAAAGCGAACCCGGAAAAGGCTCGCTTTTACTATAAATATGTTGTCTGTTTAATACTCTATACCCTGGTTACCGCTTTTTTCGGGGCGTTCAGGCCTTTCGGGACGGGGTAATAATACTTTACGTGACAGTTTGAATTTACCGGTTCTCGGGTCGATATCCATCAGTTTCACCTGAATCTTATCACCTTCCTTGATACCTGCATCTTCCACTTTCTCTAACCGTCTCCATTCGATTTCGGAGATATGGAGGAGTCCGTCTTTTCCGGGAAGGAATTCGACGAAAACACCGTATGGCATTACTGAACGGACAGTCCCTTCGTAGACTTCCCCGATTTCGGGAATGGCCACAATACCTTTGATCTTTGCCATGGCAGCATCGATAGAGGCTTTGTTGTTGGCAGATATTTCCACGCGTCCCTTGTTGTCGATTTCCTCGATGGTGATGACGGTGCCGGTCTCTTCCTGCATCCCCTGGATAATTTTTCCACCCGGGCCGATTACGGCACCGCTAAAATCTTTCGGGATCTCGATCACTTCAATCCGTGGAGCATGCGGTTTCAGGTCGGCACGGGGTTCTGAGAGGGTTTCCATCATTTTCCCCATGATGTGTTCGCGTCCTGCTTTGGCCTGTGCCAGTGCTTTTTCAAGGATCTCGTAGGAGAGCCCGTCCACTTTGATATCCATTTGTGTGGCGGTAATACCGTCTTTGGTGCCGCACACTTTAAAGTCCATATCGCCTAAGTGATCTTCGTCACCTAAGATATCGGAAAGAACGGCAAAATTCTGCCCTTTGTTCTCCGAGATCAATCCCATGGCGATGCCGCTCACCGGTTTCTTAAGGGCTACCCCTGCATCCATCATCGCCAATGTGCCGGCACAGACAGTTGCCATAGAGGAAGAACCGTTCGATTCCAGGATATCCGACACCACGCGTACCACATAGGGATATCCTTGCGGGATCATCCGTTTGAGGGCACGATGTGCCAGGTTGCCGTGTCCTATCTCTCGACGGCCTGTACCGCGTTGCGGACGGGCTTCTCCGGTGGAGAAAGGCGGGAAGTTATAATGTAACAGGAAACGGTCGGTACCATGTACCAGTACATCATCTATAATTTTTTCATCCAATTTGGTACCCAGTGTGACAGTCGTCAGCGACTGTGTCTCACCACGCGTGAAGAGTGCTGATCCGTGAGGCCCGGGTACAAAATCCACTTCGCACCAGATGGGGCGGATCTCAGTGGAGCTGCGGCCATCGAGACGTTTTCCTTCATCAAGGATGCAACGACGCATTGCCTCTTTCTCCACGGCATGGTAGTAGCGACCTGCCAGAGATTTTTTCTCTTCTCTTTCTTCTTCGGGGAGCGTTTCCATGAACTCTTCCAGGATTGTTTCGAATGCTTCTATCCGTTCGTGTTTGTTTGGATTCTGTGAAGAGGCTACAGCATAAGCTTTTTGGTAGCATTTATCCCATACTTGTTTGCGGAGTTCTTCGTCGTTCTCTTCGTGGCAGTAGGTACGTTTTACCGTTTTTCCTGCCATCTCGGTCAGTTCCATCTGTGCACGGCAATGTTTTTTGATCTCCTCGTGCGCAAATTTGATGGCTTCGAGCATTTCTGCTTCAGATACTTCATTCATCTCGCCTTCCACCATCATGATATTGTCGATGGTAGCGCCTACCATGATATCGATATCGGCCTGTTGCAATTGTTTGAATGTAGGATTGATCACGAACTGTCCATTGATACGTGCCACACGTACTTCCGAGATCGGCCCGTTGAAAGGTATGTCCGAAACGGCCAACGCAGCAGAAGCGGCCAGTCCGGCCAATGCGTCGGGCATATCTTCGCCGTTGGAGGAGTAGAGGATTACATTTACAAAAACGTCGGCATGGTAATCATCTGGGAAAAGGGGACGCAGTGCCCGGTCAATCAACCGGCTGGTCAGCACCTCTGAATCGGAAGGTTTTCCTTCACGTTTCATAAAACCACCCGGGAAGCGCCCGGATGAGGCAAATTTTTCTCTGTATTCAACCTGTAACGGCATAAAATCGGTTCCGGGGGTTGCATCTTTGGCGGCACAAACGGTGGCCAGCAGCATGGTGTCACCCATACGAAGGGTGACGGAACCATCGGCCTGTTTTGCCAGTTTCCCCGTCTCCAGCGTAATCGTGCGTCCGTCTGACAGCTCGATCTGCTTTACAATTGGATTCGTCATAAATGATAAGTTATTATTTTCTTTGCATAAAATCCCCCAAAGGTACATAAAGTTTTGGTTTCTTGGAGCATTCGGGACTATAAAAAACAGGAATTGCCTTAATCTGGCATTCCTGTTTCCCGGAAAAGAGTGTAATTTATTACTTTTTATTCATATTTTTAAACGATGACTGAGTTATTGTAACAAAATAATCTGATTCTTTTCCGTTATTTCTCCTTTTTCTTAGTAGTTCGTTTTATGAGATTATTTTTACTTTATTTTATTCAAGGCAAATGGGCTTTTTAATGATTCAATTACATTAGGCATTTTATACGCTCGGCAAAACAATTGACGACAAACCGAAACCAAAAATAAACTTGTTTGAGTTTTGGTGAGGTGCGAAGGAAAAAGACAAAGTCAAATAATTTATTAGATATCCAAAGTAATAATTATTCGAAACATTCACGTTTCAAAAGAAAATCATGTAAATTTGCAATTAGTTACACGTTAATTCAATTCTATTGTTTTTCAGCTTCGCCGTTATTCGCTTCGCGTTATTCAGCTACGCTGTTATTCGGCTTCACCGTTGTTTGCGCTTCGTGCGTAATTTTCAAACAACAATTGGACAACAACCGGATACGAATAACAGTTGGATAACAACTGAACAACAATTGGACAACAACCGGATACGAATAACAATTGAATAATATATGAAGAAAAAACTGAGGAGATTTTTGCCGTTCATGTTGATAGGCATGATGTTTTTTTCCTGTAAACAGGGAGATACATTTAAAGTAACAGGGAATATCAGATCTGCGGAAGGAGATACTTTATATCTCGAACATCGTGGCTTGGCCGGTGTCAGCGTACTTGATTCGACAGTGTTGAAGAATGACGGGGCGTTTGCTTTCAAGCAACCGGCTCCTGAAAATCCGGAGTTTTATCAACTACGTATTACGAACCGGATTGCTGTTTTTGCTGTGGATTCTACGGAGACACTCCATATCAGTGCTGATGCTTCGGATTGGTATAATTCGTTTGTTGTGGAGAATTCGCCCACCAATGACCAAATGAAAGAGGTGGATGCGCTTACCCGGGATGCAGCACGGAAAATTGCCGGGCTGGAGGATCAACACAAATCCGGATCGATTGATGATATGGCATTTATTGAACAATTGGATACCACGTTGCAGCAATATAAAACGGCAGTAACGAAGTTGATCCTGGGAAATCCGTCGGGTGCGACGGCCTATTATGCTGTTTTCCAGAAAATAAACGACTGGCTGATTTTTGATCCCTATAACAGGCAGGATTATGCGATGTTCGGTGCTGTGGCTACTTCATGGAATCGTTATTATCCTGATACCGAAAGGACAAAACACCTCTATGAGTTTACAATGAATGCCTTGAAGGCCAGAAGACAGCAGGAACAGCAAGCGAAACTGTTAGAAAATATACCTGTAGAAGAAGGAACGGGCTTGCCCGATATTGTCTTGTCGGAGGTGGATGGACGTAAAGTGGCGTTGTCTTCACTGAATGGAAAAGTAGTCTTGCTTGACTTTTCCGTGTATAGTGCCGACTTTTCTCCGAAGCACAATATGGATCTGAATAATCTGTATGGTCGCTACCAATCGAAGGGTTTTGAAATATATCAGGTATCGTTCGACTCGGATGAACATTTCTGGAAAACATCGGCTGCCAATCTCCTCTGGCTTACCGTCAGAGATCCAAGATCGGTCAACTCCACTTTATTGGCTACCTATAATGTGAGACAAATACCTACGGCCTTTCTTATTAATCGTGAGGGAGACATTATAGCCCGGATTGAAAACTACGATCAATTAGCCGGTGAACTGGATAAGGTGTTGTAAAACATACCTGAAAATTTTGTCTGATTGGAATAAAGCGTTATCTTTGTAAAAAGTATAAACATGGAAAAAAGGGGTTCCGGTCTTGGAGTAAAGGCCGGAATTCTTTTTCTTTACGTTGAGTTTAAAGTATAAAAAAAGAGAACTATGGCTGTAACGTATATGACCGAAGAAGGACTTCGGAAATTGAAAGAAGAATTGATAGAATTAGAATCTGTGCAGAGACCTGAAATATCGCGCCAGATTGCTGAAGCAAGGGATAAGGGCGACCTGTCTGAAAATGCAGAATATGACGCGGCGAAAGAGGCGCAAGGGATGCTGGAAGCAAAAATCTCCCAGTTGAAGAATCTTATTGCAAATGCTCGTCTTATTGATGAGAGCGCCATTGGTACGGACGAAGTGCAGATTATGAACAAGGTCACAATCAAGAATCTCAAAACGAACAAGTTGATGACCTATATGCTCGTGTCGGAAAGTGAAGCTGATTTGAAAAACGGCAAAATTGCCGTCAATACCCCTATTGCCCAAGGTTTGATGGGTAAAAAAGTGGGTGATGTCGCCGAAATAAAAGTGCCGTCGGGTACCATGACGTTTGAGATCGTTGAAATATCGGTGTAATGATTAGATAATGCCTTCGGCGATAGTATGCTTCGCACGGATATTGCACTACGTGCGATAGAGCCTTCGGCGATAATGAATTTCACTATTCACTTTTAGTTTTTCACTTTTCACTATTCACTTAAAAAATGACTATTTTTAGCAGAATTATCGTGGGTGAGATTCCTTCCTATAAGATTGCAGAAGACGACCGGTTTTATGCTTTTCTTGATATCCGTCCAATGTCGAAAGGACATACCTTGGTTGTTCCCAAGCAGGAGATTGATTATCTCTTCGATTTGGATGATTCTCTTTTGTCTGATATGGCAGTTTTTGCAAAAAAAGTGACAAAGGCGATAGAGAAAGCCATTCCCTGTAAAAGAGTGGGGATGATGGTAATCGGTTTGGAGGTTCCGCATGCGCATATTCATCTGATCCCTATCCAGAAAGAGGGTGACATGAGTCTTGCCAATCCTAAGTTACAACTTTCGCCACAGGAATTCGAAGAGATTGCTGAGAGAATTCGTAAGGCATTCTGATCAGAAATGTAAACTTACCCTAGAATATAAGATGAACTTCCCCCGGAGGTTCATCTTTTTAATTTCCGGGTCCACTATATCAGAAGAGAATCTCTATATTTTTCTGATACGGATACCTCTGACAAAGTGGCACTCTCCTTTTTCAAGGATAAGGTCAGCTCGGAAGCGTGTGGGGAGAATATTTTGTTGCAGGTTGGGCAGGTTGATCTCTTCCCATACCTCATTGGCAAATTTCAACAAATTTTTTTCCGAATAGGAGGCATATCTGTGGAAATAGGAATTGGGATCCTGAAAAGCCGTTTGTTGTAGTTTTTTAAACCGTTCGATATACCATTCACGCAAATCTTTCTCGCTTGCATCAACATATACAGAGAAATCGAAAAAGTCGGATACAAAGACTCTTCTCCGCATCTTTTTACCGGGCGATACCTGTAATACATTGATACCTTCCACGATAAGGATATCAGGTCGTTCTATGATTTGCATCTGACCCTGCATCACATCGTAATAAAGATGCGAATAGACGGGAACTTCGAATGTGTCACGTCCCGATTTTACGCTGGCAAGAAATGCCAGCAATTGTTTGGCATCATAACTCTCGGGAAATCCTTTTTTATTCAGTAGGCCGCGCCTTTCCAACTCTTCGTTGGGGTAGAGGAAGCCGTCGGTAGTAATCAGTTCCACTTTCGGTTGCTCCGGAGTCATGGAAAGCAGTTTCTGTAACACCCGGGCAGTGGTACTCTTGCCTACAGCCACACTTCCGGCTATACCAATAATATAAGGAATTGGTTTGCTTGTATTGGAGAAAAACTGGTCCCGTTCGTTGTGCAGATTGCGATAGTGGGTAAGATGGATCTGTAGCAGCCGGATCATGGGGATATAGATATCTTCCACTTCGTCGAGGGTGAGCGGCTCATTGAGTGCTTGCAATTTAGTCAGATCGATATCGGAAACAGGAAACATGGGATGCTCTTCCAATTTGCTCCACTCCTCACGGGTGAAAGCACGAAAAGGAGAGAAAGTCACCTCGTATGCTTTGTTCATTGCACAATTTTTTGTTGCAAAGATAAAGTAAAAACCGGTAAACCGTATGGTTTACCGGTTTTTTACTTGGTCCATGATTAGAGTGCCTAAGTAGAAAGGTGGTTAGGTGCCTGAGTGTGAATTACAATCCCAAAACCTCAATCCAAAGCCCGAAATCACAGTTAATCCTGGATCTTGAATCTTGAATCTGAAATCAGATCATTTCGAAACTTCTTTTCACGAAGTTGCTCAATGCTTCCCCTTTGAGCATTCCATTAGAAAGGAGGGCCAGGTCGACCATCTGCTTTAACCGCTTGTCGGATGTAACTTGTGCAATGAGCGCTTCTTTATCCTTCTGTTCGCTCTCATTGATCAGTTCTTTGACGAACGGATGCTGTACATTCAGCACGATCTGGTATGTGTCAGGCATTTCACCATAGAAAGCCATCTGTTGTTGCATGGCTGCCATCTCTTTCATCCTTCTTGAGAATTCGTTTTGAGTGATTTGAATCGGCCGGGAAGTTTCTCCAAAGGCTTTGAAATCGACACTGAATTCTGTTTTTTCCATTGTCGGGAGTTGTGATTTCACCGCTTCCGACACATTCTCTTTCTGCTGGTCGGTCAATTCCACTTTTGTTTCTTCTTCCTTCTCAATGATATGTTCGATGGTATCGCTATCCACTCTCACAAAGCGGGTCTTTTCCGATTTCTGTTCCAGAAGTCCCATCCAGTGGGTATCGAGTTGTCCGTCCATCAGAAGCACATCGTAACCCTTCTCTTTTGCTGCCTCGATATGGCTGTATTGTTCCTGCCTGTCACTTGCATAGAGGTAGATAAGGTTTCCATTCTTATCGGTCTGGGTGGATTCAATAAGCGTTTTGTATTCCTCTAAAGTGAAATATTTGGCCTCTGTATTTTTTAATAAGGCAAATTTAAGGGCCCTGTCATTGAATTTCTCTTCGGATAACATTCCGTATTCAATAAACAATTTCAGGCTGTCCCACTTCTCTTCATACCGGGTACGTTCTTTCTTGAACAGTTCTTCCAGCTTATCAGCCACTTTTTTGGTAATGTGGTTTGATATCTTTTTTACGTTCTGGTCGCTTTGCAGGTAAGAGCGGGAGACATTCAAAGGAATATCGGGTGAATCGATTACACCATGTAGCAGTGTAAGGAATTCGGGCACAATGCCTTCTACCGAATCGGTCACGAAAACCTGATTGCTGTACAGTTGTATCTTATTACGTTGCAGATCCAGATTATTCTTTATTTTTGGAAAATAGAGGATACCGGTGAGGTGGAACGGGTAATCCACGTTCAGATGGATCCAGAACATAGGCTCGTCGGTCAGGGAAAGAGGATATAACTCCCGGTAGAATTTCAGGTAATCTTCTTCTTTTAAGCCTGCCGGTTTCTGTCGCCATAGAGGATTAGTATCATTGACTACATTGTCCTCTGCGGTATCTACATATTTACCTTCTTTCCACTCCTGTTTTTTTCCGAAAACGACCGGTACGGCGAGGAATCTACAATATTTTTTGAGTAACGATTCAATCTTGTTCTTTTCCAGAAACTCCTTATTGTCATCGTCTATATGGAGAATGATGTCAGTACCCCGGTCATTTTTGGCAGTCTCTTCCATTGTGAACTCGGGAGTTCCGTCGCATGACCATTTTACGGCCTGTGCATCTTCTTTATAGGATTTGGTTACGATCTCAACCTTTTTAGAGACCATGAATGAGGAATAAAAACCCAATCCGAAATGGCCGATGATGGCATTTGCGTTCTCCTTGTATTTATCCAGAAAATCATTGGCAGAAGAGAGCGCTATCTGATTGATATATTTGTCCACCTCTTCGGCGGTCATCCCGATACCACGGTCGGATACGGTAAGCGTTTTATTTTTCTTGTCAATGGAGATATGTACCGATAGATCTCCCAACTCACCTTTAAAATCGCCGACGTCGGCTAAGGTCTTCATTTTCTGTGTAGCATCTACTGCGTTCGACACGATCTCACGGATGAAAATCTCATGATCACTGTAGAGAAACTTTTTAATAATGGGGAAAATGTTGTCAGTCGTTACCCCTATCTGTCCTTTTTGTATCATATATATAAATTATAAATTAAGAATTAAGAATGAAAAATTAGCTCCTCACTCTCCATTCTTCATTATTCACTTTTCATTCTCCATTTTTTAATGCAAATTGTATGCCATAACACAGGGATGGCACAATCAAGTGGATGGAATTTTCCGCTTGTTCCCTATAATTAACCAGTTGTGTTAAATCGTAGGATTAACATATGGGATATTCGTACCTCGTTATGAAATTATTATTTAGAATTAGTCTAAAAAACTTATTTTCCTGAATTTATTATTGCCATTTATTCTGTGTTTTGAACTATAAATTTTTTTTATCAATTATCGAGGGTGTTAGAATTACTTTTTTTGCTATTTATTTATCTGTATATCAATATTTTTCGCGTGATTCTGTATTTGTTAACACTAATTAATCGTTTTTGGGTGCATAAAGGGAGTAGTTTTTAAATATATCTCTTTATATTTGCAAGGACAACGATCATTTAACACAACTAAAGCACATCGCTTATGAAAACAAAGATTTCTTTCGAAAAACAGCTATTGGGGCTGCAGGATAACATGTTCAACTTCGCATTGACATTGACAGCCGACCGGGAAGAAGCTAAAGATCTGTTGCAGGAAACAACTCTTCGTGTACTGGATAACAAGGAAAAATATTATGAGAATGTCAATTTTAAAGGATGGGTTTTCACCATCATGCATAATATTTTCGTGAATAATTATCGTAAGATTGTCAGGAGCCAGACTATCATTGACAAGACAGAGAATCTGTATCATCTGAATTTACCGCAGGATTCCGGTTTTGACACGCCTGACGGAGCTTATACGATCAAAGAGATCAACAAGGCAATCAATAGTTTTACCGATGAATATAAGGTACCTTTCTCAATGCACGTTTCAGGATATAAATATGAAGAGATAGCAAAACATCTTGGATTACCGATCGGTACTGTAAAGAGCAGGATATTTTTTGCCAGAAAGCGGCTTCAGGAGTTACTCAAGGATTTTAGATTTTATTCTGAATAATTGGAAGAATAAAGAGTAAAGAACAAAGACCCCTTTTTGCACAAAGGGGTTTTTTTATGGGTAGCTAGGATATTTCGGGATGACAGACTATATTTGTATCCCAATTGAGAAAAAGACAGGTTAGATTATGGAGATTGTTTGGTTATTGGTTTCGCTGGTTATTTTGTATTTTAGTGCGGAAGGTTTGGTTTCCGGGGCGTCATCGTTGGCGAAGCGTATCGGTATCAGTCCGTTGGTGATCGGGCTGACCATTGTTTCAGTAGGTACCAGTGCACCGGAACTGGTGGTGAGTGTAAAAGCAGCTTTGAACGGGCAAAGTGCACTTTCAATTGGAAATGTATTAGGTTCGAATTTTTTTAATATAGGAATTATTCTGGGTTTATCGGCCCTGATCTATCCGTTGGCAGTAAAAAGGCAGTTGCTGAAACTGGATGTGCCGGTGATGATATTGGCCGCATTGTTGTTTTTCCTGTTTTTTCTTGATTCCATAATTTCGAGGATTGAGGCCTTAATCTTTATTGTGATGTTTGTCTCCTATACGGTATATCTTTTGATTTCTTCAAAAAAGAAAAATATAAAAACACAGGATAGCGACAGCGAAAAAGAGATGCATTTGGAGGAAGAGATCCGTTTGAATAAGCATTGGACATTGGATATTTTATTGATTGGAGTAGGATTACTGGGTTTGGTATACGGTTCCGATCTGCTGGTCGAGAATGCAGTAATTATTGCAGCGCGGCTGGGGATGTCGGAAGCAATGATAGGGCTTACTATTGTGGCGGCAGGCACCAGTATGCCGGAGTTAGCCACTTCAGTAGTGGCGGCCGTCAAAAAGCGGGCTGATATAGCGATAGGGAATGTGGTGGGATCGAATATCTTCAATATTTTGTTGATCCTGGGTGTGGCGGGATTAATCCAGCCGATTAGTGCGCCCGATATCAATTATGTCGACAGCCTCTTTGTGATTGGGATCAGCCTGTTATTATGGATTTTCATGAAGCAAGGCACCCGTATCACCCGATGGCAGGGAGCTGCTTTTATCCTGTTTTACCTGGTCTATTTTTCCATCAAACTCACCACGATGTAAAGATGAAAAAAACAGCGTATCCGAAGAGGCTTCCGTGCCGATCGAATACGCTGATGTCATCAAAAAATTGAAAATCGTTATTTACTTTTGAGATTTCTCCTTTATTGTTGAAAAGTTTTTCGGCTGATCCACCTTCTCATCCATAAGCGCCAGGTCTAACACCTCTTTCACGTCACTTACATAGTGAAACGTGAGTCCTTCCACATATTTAGGATTGATCTCATCAATATCTTTCTTATTATCCCTGCAAAGGATAATTTCTTTGATCCCTGCCCGTTTTGCCGCCAGTATCTTCTCGCGGATACCGCCTACAGGGAGTACCTTTCCGCGCAGGGTGATCTCACCGGTCATCGCCAGGTTGGGGCGTACTTTCCGTTGTGTATAGGCCGACGCCAGGGAAGTGATCATTGTAATACCCGCTGAGGGGCCGTCTTTAGGCATAGCGCCTTCCGGTACATGGATATGGGTATTCCAGCTTTCAAAAATTTCCGGATCGATGTCCAGTTCCTGCGCATGAGAATGGATATATTCCATGGCAAGCATTGCCGATTCTTTCATCACATCACCCAAATTTCCGGTAAGTGTGAGTTTGGCGCCTTTTCCCCGGCTGAGTGAACTTTCCACGAAAAGAATCTCACCACCTACGGCAGTCCATGCCAGACCGGTCACCACCCCGGCGTACTGGTTGCCCTGGTAACTGTCCCTGCTGTACTCCTCAATACCTAAGTATTCTTTCAGATCGGATACTTTGAGCGTTTTAGGATAAGGCTCTTCCGATGCGATCTTGCGGGCTACTTTTCGCATGATCTTGGCGATTTTTTTGTTCAGTTCACGTACCCCTGATTCCCTGGTATAGTTTTCTATGATCTTCTGTAAGGCCGGTTTGGAAATAGTGAATGCTCCTTTTGCTATACCGTGGTTCTGAAGCTCTTTGGGAATAAGATGGCGATGGGCAATCTCGATTTTCTCCTCGGTGATATAGCCTCCCACATTGATCAACTCCATCCGGTCGAGCAACGGCTGCGGAATGGAATTGAGGTTGTTTGCCGTGGCAATGAAAAGTACTTTCGACAGATCGTAATCGATGGCAAGGAAGTTGTCATGAAAAGTAGAATTCTGTTCCGGATCCAATACCTCGAGCAGAGCCGAGGAAGGATCACCCCTGAAATCATTTCCGATCTTGTCTATTTCATCTAACACGAAAACGGGGTTGGATGAGCCGGCTTTTTGTATGTTTTGTATAATCCTGCCCGGGATAGCGCCGATATAGGTACGGCGGTGCCCGCGTATTTCCGCTTCATCATGCAGGCCGCCAAGCGAAACACGTACATATTTACGGTTAAGCGCTTCGGCTATGGATTTTCCCAATGAGGTTTTACCTACACCCGGAGGGCCGTATAAGCAGAGAATAGGGGATTTCAGGTCGCCCTTCAGTTTTAATACGGCAAGGTGTTCAATGATACGCTCCTTTACTTTCTCCATGCCGAAGTGGTCTTTGTCGAGCACCTTTTGAGCATTCTTCAGGTTGAAATTGTCCTTGGTGTAAATGCCCCACGGCAGTTCGAGAATGGTCTGCAGGTACCCGAACTGTACCGAGTAATCGGGCGACTGGGGATTCAGGCGTTCCAGTTTCTGTATCTCTTTTTCGAATGTTTTTGCTACTTCATCGCTCCATTTTTTCTCTTTAGCCCGTTTCCTGAATTCATCGATCTCGATTTGCTGCGTATTTCCGCCCAGTTCTTCCTGGATGGTTTTGATCTGCTGCTGGAGAAAATATTCTTTCTGCTGTTGATTCAGATCTTCCCGGGTCTTCATCTGGATGTTCATTTTTAGTTCCAGTATCTGAGACTCACGATTTAGTATCATTAGCAGTCGATAAGCTTGTTCTTTCTCATCGTTAATGCTGAGGAGTTCCTGCTTTTCATGTGCATCAATAGGTAAATTGGTGCCACTATAACTGATCAGCATGTCGGAAAAAGATTCACTGCTGAGGGTTTGTACCAACTCCTTGGGCGGTTCACCCAGCATATGGAGCATGTGAAGCAGGGAATCCCGGATGGAATCCAGGATTGCTTTGAATTCTTTATCCTCTTTCGATGCTTTCAAATACTCCCTTATTTTGAAAGTTGCCATCAAATACGGTTCGGTTTGGACGACCTGTTGCCATTCAAACCGTTTTCTTGCCTGTACGATGATGCTTAGATTGTTGTCCCCCAATTCAATAACACGTATTACTTCTGCAATTACGCCGACCGGATAGAGGTCATTCTCTGCCGGGTCATCTACGGTGGAATCTTTCTGACATACCAGTCCGATGTATTTTTGTTTCTTTCCAAACGATTTGATCAGATCCAGAGATTTTTTTCGTCCTACCGATATTGGCAGTGTACTGCCTGGAAAAACAATCGTATTGCGTAACGGGAGCAGGGGAAGGGTTTCCCCCAATTGAGATTCGTCTATCTCCTGATTCCCGTCAACGAAATCGCTGGCAATAAAAGATATTACATTTGTTTCGGGGTACTCTTCAGGGGCCATATATTTTTTGAATGGATTCATCATTGTATTTTGTATCTGTCTTAAAGACAGAAAATGTTTACTTTTGTTTTTGGTTTTGTACTGAATAGTATTGATCAAAATCCGTGCCAAAATTATTACAATTGCCAATTAGAAATTACTAATTGGAAACTTTCAATTATCATTTTCAATTTTCAATTAATATGAGTAATCCTTATTTTCGGTTCAAACAATTCACTGTCTTTCACGATAAATGTGCAATGAAAGTGGGTACTGATGGTGTGCTGTTGGGAGCATGGGCCAGCGTGGAAAACGCGACAGAAGTACTGGATGTAGGAACAGGTACCGGACTCATTGCTTTAATGGTAGTGCAACGTAACCCGCAGGTAAGGGTGGTTGCTATCGATATAGATGAACGTGCAGTGGAGCAGGCGAAAGAGAATATAGGAAATTCTCCTTTTTCTGACAGAATTGGCATAGAATTGTTGGCTTTTCAGCAGTTTGTCCAGGGGAGTTCGAAACGTTTTGACCTGATTGTTTCCAATCCTCCTTATTTTACCGATTCTCTTTTGCCTCCGGACAAAAGACGGTCAAGAGCAAGGCATTCCGTCTCGCTGACGTTGGATGATTTATTGGTTTCCGCCCGGAGCTGCCTTAAAAATCATGGGACGCTCTCCCTTATCCTCCCTTACGACAAGAGGGAGGAGTTAGACGCCTTGTGTGAGAAATATCTGTTTTACATGAAACGGAAAACTATTGTATACCCTTTGCCGGATAGTGAACCGAAACGGCTATTGGTTGAGTTGATGATGTGCCCAACCGGTCATACAGAAACAAGTTCGCTCATCATTGAAAATAGCCGCCACCAATACACTAAAGATTTTACCGGCCTGGTAAGCAGTTTTTATGTTCATCTTTGATATCTTTGTATAGAAAAATGAAACCTATTATTTTTTACGACGGAGAATGCGATGTCTGTCATCGTTGGGTGAAATGGATCATAGAGAGAGATGCCGGCCGGGTTTTCAGGTTTGCGTCTTTGCAATCGGATTTCGCCAACGATTTATTCTTGCATTTTAATGAAAAGATGACTTATAATTCCATTGTCATCTTTAAAAATGAGACGGAATTCTTGACCAAATCAGAAGCGGTTTCTTTTATTTTCTCTCAATTGAATACTGGCTCCATTTTCTACAAAATGTTGAAAGTGTTTCCCCGCTTTCTCTCAGATATAGGATATGATTGTATCTCAGCAATTCGAAAAAAAATAAAAATGCGTGTTTGCCCTGTGTTTAACGGTGAAGAAAAAATGCTTTTTCTGAATGATGTTGATTTCCCGGCGTGGTTATCTGAGAATTATCCATTATAATGCTGAAAAAGCTATTTTCATTTTTGTAAAATCATAAAAAGTAGTAATTTTGACGCTTTAAAAAAATCCGGAATAGTGAAAGAAGTCATAACCATCAAGGATAAACAATTTGAATTGTTTATTGAGCAAGAGATCATTGAACAGGGAATAAAGCGGATTGCCGAACAGATAGATTCAGACCTGAAAGGGAAGGACCCTGTCTTTCTGGCTGTGCTCAACGGTGCTTTTATGTTTGCCGGAGAGTTGATGAAGAAGGTTTCCATCCCCAGTGAAATTACATTCGTACGTCTCGCTTCCTATCAAGGAACTTCTACTACAAACAAAGTGCAGGAGGTGCTGGGCTTGAATGAAAGCATCGAAGGACGCAATGTGGTGATTGTGGAAGATATTGTAGATAGCGGGAATACTATGGTGGCGCTTAAAAAGGAATTGGAGAAATATAATCCCCTGGAGGTAAAGGTTGCCACCTTGTTGTTTAAACCTGCTGCATTGCGGCAGAAACTCCATATAGATTATGTGGCGCTTGAGATCCCCAATGATTTTATTGTTGGTTATGGATTGGATTACGATGGATATGGCAGAAACCTTAAAGATATATATAAGGTAAAATAAATATCTTTCATTAAACCCCGGCCGGTATAAATCGTCATAATGTTAAAGAGTAGAAACCGGCATGGTGAAAGGGACATCACAGAAATGTGAAAAAGTGGATAAACGCAATTAAAGAAATTAAAAAGTGCTTTTTTTCGCAATTTTCTTTATAAATTGCAGTACGGAAGAAAAAAATAGCTATTTTTGCATTTAAACAGAGTGAAAGGAACAAGCAGTAGATAAAAAAAGAGACACAATGAACAAAGATGAAGTAAAAAAAACGCCGAAAGCGAATCTGGAAAGACATCGAGGCACATATATCCTGATGGGATTGGTGTTGGGTGTTTCTATCCTTTTCTTCGCTTTTGAATGGTCGACCGAAACCCGGAAGCTTGACGAAAATGTCATTGTTCAGGATGTTTTGGCCGAAGAGGAAATCGAGATTACTCGTCGTGATCCGACACCTCCCCCTCCCCCTCCTCCTCCAGAACCAGCAGCACCCGAAGAAATCGTGGTGGTAGAAGAGAAGGTGGATACTCGAATGGAGATAAAGACGGAAGACGACCAGACTCAGAGACAGACAGAGGTTTATATTCCACCTCCACCACCGAAACCGAAACAGGAAGAGGTGACAGAAGAGATTTTCGTAGTGGTGGAAGAACAACCGGAATTCCCCGGAGGACAGGCTGCCATGATGAAGTTCCTGAGCGACAATATCAGGTATCCGGTCATTGCACAGGAAAACGGTATTCAGGGACGTGTAATTTGTAACTTTGTAGTTGAGAGAGACGGTAGCATCACCGACGTGCAGGTAGTACGAGGGCAAGACCCGTCACTTGACAGGGAAGCTATCCGTGTGATCCAGCAAATGCCTCGCTGGAAACCCGGAAAACAACGTGGATCTGCAGTACGTGTTCGATTTACACTGCCGGTAGTGTTCCGTTTACAGAACTAAAATGATTATAAAATTGTAAAGAAAGCTGCTTTTGAATCCCAAAAGCAGCTTTCTTTACTTGTATCTATCGAGATGAAACATAAAATATCTGTTTTTGAAAAACTCATAGATGATTCCATCAGGAGAGTATTGAAAGATTATCAACCAAGGACGCTGTTTGCTCCTGCTGAATATATATTGTCCCTGGGAGGGAAGCGGCTTAGGCCATTGCTGACACTGATGGCGGCAGATCTTTTCGGTAAAAATCCGGAAGAGGTTCTGGATGCTGCCCTGGCGGTAGAAATATTCCATAATTTCTCCCTTGTCCATGACGATTTGATGGATAATGCCGATTTGAGGCGCGGATATCCGACTGTACATAAAAAATGGAGTGAAAATAGTGCTATTCTTTCGGGTGATGCTTTAGTTATTGAAGCCTATAGGTATATCGCTAAAGTACCTGTTGACGTACTTCCTGATATTTTAGAGTTGTTTTCTACCACAGCCATGGAAATATGCGAAGGGCAGCAATACGATATGGATTTTGAACAGAGGCTCGACGTAAGAGAAGAAGAATACATCGAGATGATACGCCTGAAAACGGCAGTACTCATCGGTTGTGCTTTGAAAATCGGTGCGATTGTAGCGGGAGCTCCTGTTGAGGATACTGATTTGCTTTATGAGTTTGGGATCAATATAGGGTTGGCGTTTCAGCTTAAAGATGATCTTCTGGATGTATATGGTAATCCCGAGACATTCGGTAAAAAGATAGGCGGGGATATCTTATGTAACAAGAAGACCTTCTTGTTAATCAGGTGTTTAAAGAATGCAAGTGACAGGCAGAGAGCGGAATTGAACAGGTGGTTGACGACAACTGAATATGATCCTGATGAAAAAATCAAGTTTGTTAAAAATATCTATGATGAATTAAATTTGAAATTTGTCGTTGAAAATCTTATTGAAAAGTATTACCTTGCGTCGCTTGATTGTCTGTCATTGATCAATATTCCCGACGATCAAAAAAGAGACTTGATTTCTTTATCGGAAAATTTGATGTACAGAGAGAAATAATAATAAAAAAGGAAAAAGAAGAGGCTGGCTTATACAAGGATAGCCGTAAATTATATGCCCTATCGAAGATTACCAAATACAGACAGCGCCCGTATCCGGGCCTTGAGATCGGCAGTTGAAAAAGCAGCCGATACCGATTTTCAGGAGCTCTCGTTCTCCACGGGAACTCTTGACGAGGCGAAAAGTGTATTAGCCCATTTCGAACATTTGTCCGCCCGTTATCAGCAATTGTACGATACACAGGTCAAAGCCGGGAGATTCTTTACCGGGAAAACGAAGAATGCACGCATGTATATTTCTCATTTTATACAAGTGTTATATATGTGTACGATGCGCTCCGAGATTAAACAAGAGCACCTGGCCCTTTATGGGTTGGAAAAGTCCAATATGGTTGTTCCCGAACTGACTTCTAACGAGCAATTATTGGAGTGGGGGCAGAAAATAATAGATGGTGAGAGTCAACGTATTTCACAAGGCGGAGTTCCTATTTATAATCCCTCTATTGCCAAAGTGAAGGTGATGTTCACTCTCTTTAAAGAGGGATATCAGACCCAGAAATTACATCAGAAAGCTACATTCCGTGTTCTGGAGGAAGTTGCAGCTTACCGGGAAAGAGTGGATAAGATCATTTTGGAGATATGGGAAGAGGTGGAGAAGCACAATAGCGGGTTATCCCCCGAAAAGCGGCTTGCACGTAATCGTGAATATGGTATCGTTTATTATTATCGAAAAGGGGAAATTGTGGAATGAATTTCATTGATACACACGCTCACCTGTTTGTAGAGGAGTTTAAGGATGATCTTCATGAAGTAGTAATTCGTGCAAAAGAAGTGGGAGTAAAGAAAGTCCTGCTTCCCAATATTGATGAAACCTCCGTGTCTCGTTTGAAGCAGAGTGTATTGGATTACCCCGGTTTTTTTTATCCTATGATGGGACTTCATCCCACCAGTGTAACCGGAGATTGGGGAAAGCAGTTAGATATTATTTACGGGGAATTGAATTCCGGTAGTTATATAGCTGTGGGGGAGATAGGAATCGATCTCTATTGGGATACTTCATTGAAGGAAGCCCAGATAAATGCTTTTGAAGAACAGTTGAAGTGGAGTATTGAGAAAGATTTACCTGTGTCGATCCATTTCAGGAATGCTACCGAGGAAGTGATAGAAAGTATTCGAAGGGTAGGTGCATCATCATTAAGAGGTGTATTTCATAGTTTTGGAGGTACAAAAGACGAGTTGGAAGCAATATTGGAATTGGACAATTTTCTGATTGGAATTAACGGAGTGGTGACTTTCAGGAACTCCGGTTTGTCTGAGACGCTGAAGCATTGCCCTGCTGACCGTGTAGTACTTGAAACCGATTCCCCTTATCTGGCACCGGTTCCTTACAGGGGTAAAAGGAATGAATCAGCTTATTTGTTGTATGTCATAACACAGCTGGCCGCGATATGGAATGAGAGTCGGGAATCAATCGCACGGATTACCGGCCGGAATGCAAATGATTTGTTTAAATTGGGTGATTAAACGGCTTCTCATTTGTGAACCCGAGGCGTGAAAAAGGGTTTTTATTAAAATTATTGTGATAGAAGTAGTATATATTTGATAAATTCTGTAATTTTGTTTCCTGAATGGAGCGGGAATGAAATATTTTTTGTAATTTGCACCCGTTTTCAGAAAAATCTCTTTCAAAAGAGATCTCCATTCTCTTTAGGGAGAGATGCTCGAGTGGTTGAAGAGGCACGCCTGGAAAGCGTGTATACGCCAAAAGTGTATCGCGGGTTCGAATCCCGCTCTCTCCGCTCCCAAATAAAAGAAAAAAGTCACTATAAATATCAAGGTATAGACTGAAAAACTGAAATTTAAATATTAAAAACAAACAAGTAAAGATCATTAATCAAAAAATTGAACACACAATGAAAAAGTTATTTGCAATTTTAGCAATCTTCGGAATGATGTCCGTAGGATTGTCGTCGGTTCTTTTGGCGCAAGATGCAGAACAAGTTGCCACTACCTCTGTGGAAACAACACAGGCTGCCGTTCAGGAATCAGGAGGTGGTTTTCACCAGGCGCTGAAAGTGAAATTTATTGAGGGTGGAGCTGAATTTATGAGTTTGATTGCTATCTGTTTGATTCTGGGATTGGCTTTCTGTCTCGAAAGAATTATCTACCTGAGTCTCGCAGATGTAAATCCTGATCCTTTCCTGAATAAAGTAGGCGATGCGCTCGACAGGGGTGACGTGGAAGCTGCAAAAGACATTGCACGCAATACCAGAGGTCCTGTTGCTTCTATCGTATATCAGGGGTTGCTTCGTCTCGACCAGGGGCCTGATGCAGTGGAACGTTCCATTGTTTCTTATGGAGGTGTACAATCCGGTCTTCTCGAAAGAAACCTTTCATGGATCACTCTCTTTATCGCTATTGCCCCGTCACTCGGATTCTTGGGAACGGTAGTAGGTATGGTTATGGCATTCGATGATATCCAGAGAGCAGGGGACATGAGCCCGACGATTGTGGCCGGTGGTATGAAGGTGGCTTTGATCACAACCGTAGGTGGTTTGATCGTGGCTATTATTCTCCAGATCATTTATAACTACATCCTTTCTAAAATGGAAGGTATCCTCAACAAAATGGAAGATGCTTCTATCTCTTTCCTGGATCAGGTAATCAAATATAACGTTAAATACAAAAACTTGTAATTATTATGGCTGTAACTAAAATACACAGGACTTCCAGATTTACCCTCTATATAGGAGTTTTGATTACTCTTGTAGTGATGGGGTTATACTATCTGGGAGGTCAGGTACCGGCGCATGAGCAGCTTGTAGCCGATATGAGTCAGCCTAAGTTTACAGATCTTGTATTGTATTGGGCTTATGTTCTTTTGGCTATTACCGTAGTGGTGCTGATCGGATTTGCTATTGCCGGTTTTGCAAAAGGGCTCAAAGAGAGACCTAAAAAAGCATTAGGCGGATTATTAGTCCTTGTAGCGTTGGCAGCATTGCTGGTGATTACCTATGTGATAGGTGATGGAGCAATTTTGAATATTCCAGGATACGAAGGGAAAGATAATGTTCCCCCAACTTTGAAGATGACCGATATGTGGCTATACAGTGCATATGTCATGTTCGCTATTACGCTAGTGACAATGATTATCTTACCGTTGGTTGGAGGAAGAAAAAAATAATCGACCCCATCAAAGGTCAATTAAAAGAAAGGTTTTTATATGGCAAAGTCAAACAGAAAAGTTCCGGCTCTTAACGCAAGTTCAATGGCCGATATTTCATTCCTTTTGCTGACCTTCTTCCTGCTTGTATCGAACATGGACGTCGACTCGGGTTTGGCACGCCGACTGCCACCGCCGCCACAGTCTGAGGATCAGTCCTCTGTGGATGTGCAACGCAGGAATTTATTTGTTGTTCTGGTGAATGCTCAGAACGAAACCATGGCGGCAAACCAGCACGGTACCGAGTGGTATGCCAATGAAGCTGAACTGCGGGGTGAAGTAGGAGGAAAGGTAGCGCTGAAAGATAGGGTGAAAGAGTTCGTATTGAACACGTCTAACAGTCCTGATTTACCCGAACTGGAAGAGCAGGATTTCGGGGCACCGATAGGTGTTGTCCCCGTTACTGCAGCCCACGTGGTTTCTATCCAGAATGATGCCACCACTAGTTATAAAGCATATATTGCTGTACAGAATGAAGTGGTGAGGGCGTATAATGAATTGAGGGAAGAAGGAGCAAGGAAGTATTTCAATACCTCTTATGGAGAGTTGACGGAAGAGCAGCAGAAACAGATTAAAGATCTTTATCCTCAACGTATTTCTGAGGCAGAACCTAAAAATTATGGAGGAGGGCAATAAAAATGGGAAAATTTAATAAAAGCGGTAAAAGAGAGATGCCTGAAATGAATACGGCATCCATGCCTGACATTGTTTTCGCCATCTTGTTTTTCTTTATGGTTACTACCACTATGCGTTCGGAAACATTGATGGTAAGGGTGAAAATACCTACAGCTTCGGAAGTTCAGAAACTGGAGAAAAAATCATTGGTGACCTATATCAATATTGGTCCTCCTATGGATTCTAGACTGGGAACCGGTACACAGATGCAGTTGAACGACCGGTTCGCTCAAGTATCGGAAATCCAGGATTATATCGCACAGGAAAAGGCCAGTATGAATGAAGCGGATCAACCGTTGATGACCGTTTCCATCAAAGCAGACGAAGATACGCGGATGCAGTATATTACAGATGTAAAGCAGGCGTTAAGACAGGCTTATGCATTGAAAATCAGTTACTCGGCCCGCAAGGGAGAGAATTGATGACTGAAAATGACATCTTAAAAAACCGGATTATTTTAAATAATCCGGTTTTTTACATTCCACCTTTTCACTTACCCATTTTTCCACCTTTATTACGTGCCCATTCCATTACATTGGCGGGCGGACGTTTTGCCAGAAGTTCACGTTTCATAAAATCCATATAAGGAGCCACATGTGAGAAAAATTTGTAGTATCCTTTACATAGATAGTTTAATCCTTCGTTACCATACTTGTCCTTTATAAACCTGTTCTTGGGACATTCGCCATAGCAGGCAAAAAGCATATCACATTCCCTGCACTGGCGGGGGAGTGTGTCAAATTTATCATTGCCGAATTTCATTTGTTCATCGGAATACATCATTGATGTGAGTGTCCTGCTGTAAATATTGCCTAACTTGTATTGGGGAAAGACGAAGTGGTCACATGAATAGACATCTCCGTTGAACTCCATTACGCCTGCATGTCCACAGGTCTTGGCCATAGTACATACTCCCGGTTGTTCGCCTACCCAATTGGCCAGTGTAGAGTCAAATATCTGGATAAAAATTTTTCCAACATCCTGTTTTACCCATTCATCGAAAATGGTACACAGGAAATCACCCCACTTCCCTGCATCCACAGTGAAAGGAGCCAGTTCTACCTCTTCCTCTTTTTCTTGTGCTGTGGCCAGTTTCATTTCACGATTATTCTTCCGTAAACGCTCTACGATAGGTGTAAACTGTACAAATTGACATCCTATTTCTTTGAAAAATCGGTAAAACTCCAAAGGATAATCTACATTATAATCATTGACTACTGCCATGCAGTTAAACTCCACGCCATGTTTCTGAAGGAGTTGTATCCCCTTCATGACGCGGTGGAATGAAGGCCTCCCCATTTTATCACGGCGGTATTCATCATGGAAATCCTGTGGTCCGTCAATAGATATTCCCACCAGAAAATTATTCTCTTTAAAGAAGGTGCACCATTCGTCGTTAAGTAATGTACCGTTGGTTTGAATGGAATTGTCAATCTGCCGTCCGGCCGCATATCTTTTTTGTAATTCTACTGCTTTTTTATAAAATGAGATGGGGCGCATCAGAGTTTCACCACCATGCCATGTGAACATTACCTGGGGCATGGTCTGAGACTCGATATATTGTTGAATAAACCGTTCGAGAAGTTCTTCGCTCATTACCTGGTTCTTCCTGCCGTAGAGGACTGCCTTTTCCAAATAGTAACAGTAATCACAGTCGAGATTACACTTAGAACCTACTGGTTTAAGCATTACGTACATTGGTTTGGCAAAGGGGGCAAAAGTAGACATATTGATATTATTTATAAAGCAAAGATAAACAATTTATATCACTATATGGTTTAGAAGGCTAAAAAATGAGGGGAAGTGGGAGAGTAGGAGAGTAGGTGCCTATCCCAAATCCTTATGTCTTGGTTTTAATTTAAAAAATATGAAGAAAGAAAATTTATTACAGTTTGGATGGTTAATATTAAGGGTCGGTATAGGTATATCGATTTTTCTGCATGGTTTTCCGAAAATTACCGGTGGAACGGAGATGTGGACAGCTATAGGTAGTAGTATGGGAATATTCGGCATTAATTTTGCCCCGACTTTTTGGGGATTTTTAGCAGCCGTGGCTGAATCGGTCGGTGGACTTCTTTTTGCCCTTGGACTATTCTTCCGTCCGGCTGCTATTATGCTTACCGGGACGATGATAGTTGCTTTGGCCACTCATCTGGCTGCGGGTGATGATTTTATGCGATTCGGACATGCCCTTGATCTGCTGATTGTGTTTGCTGCGTCAATTCTGATCGGTGCCGGTAAATACTCCTTTGATGCGAAATTTTTGCCCAAAATTGCTTAGATAAGAACTGGAACCGGTTGTTCGCATTTGTATACGATAAGCAAAGACTGTTGCCAGTAAGTATACTGCAGTCTGGATCCACAAAGCAACATACTCGAATTGCACCTGTTGTAGTCCGGCTCCCATTGAATTGATCTTTAAGTATCCCTGGATACCGAATGTGCTGGGGAAGATCATCCCAAATGTTTTCCAAAGCCATGGCATATTGGATTGTGGCCATGAAAATCCGCTTAGGAATAATAGTATAACCGAGAAGAAGGGGAAAATAATCATGGTTGTTTCCCTGTTGCGGATAAATACTGAAATCAACATCGAGAAGAAGATGACAGCCAAAAGGAATGGTGTGAAAAACCGGATAATATCCAACGGATTGCCTATATGGGGCAATTGGAAAATTCGGGGTACAGCCAGTAATATATAGGAACAGATCACTATATACATACTGAAATAACACAATGTTTTACCAAAGATGGTGGGGAAGAGCTTGCCCTTTTGACGTAATTGGGGATCTATCGTTACCAGTTTCTCTTCACGCAATGATCCGGTCAGCATGGTGATCCCGAAAAAGAGTGTTTGATGAATAATTACGACAAGTACCACCGGCAGAAGGAAACTGGCAAATCCCATAGGCTCGTTGAACAGGATGTTCTTTTCATAACGAAAAGGAGCAGCCGAGATTTCTGCTGACCTGCCGGTGATGCCGTCTGCATTCATCCGCTCTATTTTGATATCCTTTCCTACTTCGAGTATGCCCAGGTTTGCTCCCAGCATCATGGTGCGGTAGTACATAAAACTGCTCATGTCACAATAGATCGATACGGTAGCTTGTTCATTGCGATTGATCTTTTGACTGTAATCTTTCGGGATATATACTACCCCATGTGTTTTTTGCTTATAGAACGATTCTTTTGCCTCTTCGATATTATTTAGCTGATATGCCACGCTTAGGTCCGGAGTAGCATCGAGCCGTCTTATCAACTCGCGTGACCTGGTGCTTTGTGATTCATCAATCACGGCAATAGGCATATCGTGGATTGTTTCGTTATGATATATAGATGAATAAAGGATTGGATAGATAAGTGTCGCTCCAAGAAAAACGACAGCCAGTCCCGAATCTTTCAGGATTATCCGGTATTCATCCAGCATTATATAGATAACCCGTCTTAATTCATGTAAAAGCCGGGAAAAGAAATTGGATTTATTGGAGTTGTTCATTGAATCTGCTGTTTTTTATTTCTTCTCTGTCATGTTGTACGATAGTGCTTCTTAACCGGGTATATACCAGAAAGGGTAATAACAGAAATGCAAGCAATCCTGCAAAATATATCAGTGAATAACGTATATCTGCACCATTCAGCGCTTCATTTACATATATCTTGAAATAGTAACGGATGGGAAAAAACCATGAGAAAATTTGTGCGCCACGGGGCATTGCCTCTATCGGGAATGTGAAGCCGGCAAATGAGAAGCTCAATAGCCCGTAAAATACCCCTACACTGATGGAATCACGCAATCGCTGGAACAGGCCGATAATGAATATGCCAATGGCCTGATGTGCCATGACGAACAGGAACATGGAGAGTGACATCCATACAATGCTGCCGTTCATGGGAAATCCCATCACTCCATAGAGCAGGAATAATCCTGTCAATCCCAATAAGGTGAAGAGAACGGTATGGGGGAGTATCTTTCCGGCAAGCGCTGCCAATATCGATCCATTACCCTTGGAGAGCCATTCGCGTGTGCTGTTTTGTTTCATCTCTATACCTATGGCATAAATGGTAAACATGATGATCAGCAACTGTAATACGCCGGGCAGTAATACATTCGACAGATAGACACTGTAGTTGGTGTAGGGATTACCTATCTGATGCGTATCGATAGCGATAGGTTGTAAGATAGGCATCAGATTCTCTTCGCCTGTGATTCCCCTTGCCTGTAATGATTGCTGCAGGATGAAGCCCGACATAAGTTCGCTGATGTAGGTCAGATCTTTATAGGCAAGTGATCCGGCTACCAGATAGACATCATTTACATAATAGGAGATAGCCGGTTGCCGGTTGGCAAGCAGGTCGGACTGAAACCCCGGGGCAATGTCGATGATGGCATAAATACGTCCTTCTTGCATATCTTTGCGGGCTTCGGTAAATGAGGTATATTTACCCACGATTTCCACTTGTGGAGATGCATTTATATTCCGTTCCAAAGTGCGTGACATCGATGAATTGTCGCCGTCGACAATCCCTATGGGAAGCTGTTGGGGTAACCCTTCCGACATCAATGTCAGGAAGAAGAGGTAACAGAAAAGCATCGCGAATATCGAAGAGAGAAGATAAACGGGTTGCGACAGCATCCGTTTCCATTCCCTACGAGCCACATTCCTTGTCTGTTGTATTATTGAGTTGGACATATATCATATATAATAGTTAAGAATTAAGAATTAAGAATTAAAAGTGAAAAATTAAAAGTGAAATCTCAACTTCTCAACTTCTAATTGATAATTAGTCATTGGTCATTGGTAATTAATTTCTTACCACCAACGCTGTCATTCCCGGGCGAAGGTCTTTGATAGGCTCTACCGGTTTGGCACGGACTTCAAATGTTCTCAGATCGAAATCACCTGTTGTTTTTGTAGCCTTCCAGGTGGCAAACGACGCCATCGCTTTTATATAGGTAATTTCCAGTTTGGTTTCCTGGTTATTCAATGCCGGGATCTTTACGGTGATTACTGTACTTTTCTTCATGTCGTTCAATAAATCTTCACGTACATTGAAACTGAACCAGATGTCATCCAGGTCTACTATATTCATAATTGGCGCGCCCGTACCGACCAATTCTCCTTGTTTAGGAAATATTTCTGTCACTTCTCCCGAAATAGGAGCGACAAGGGTGATCTCTTTCATGTAGGCTTCTACTTCTTGTACCGCTCCCTGTGCACGGTCCACCATTGCCAGTGCAGCAGCCTTATCTTCCGCTTCGGCACCGTTTTTAGCCATCTCGTATTGGGATTTGGCTGCCGCGGCTTGTGCAACTGCAGCCTGATATTGGGCTTCGGCTTCATCCCGTTTTTGCGCCGTGACGACTCCTTTTTCAAAAAGACGTTGTACACGATCGTACGACTTCTTGGAGATATCTACGCCTACCTCTGCCTTTTGCCACATCTCATACGTGCCCTGGATCACTTCGCTTCGGGCACCTTTTTGCGCTTTACGGTCTTGTGCCTTTGCAGCGTTTTGTGCAGCTGTAGCTTGTACCAGCTTCGCATAGATTTCGGGACTATCGATGAATACCAGTGTGTCTCCACGTTCAACCCGTTGTCCTTCTTCTATGAGGAACTGTTGAATACGTCCGGCTACTTTTCCCGAGACACGTACCTCGGTTGCCTCGGCAGACCCCTGGATAACGACCGGCTCCGGTTTATAAATGATCCATCCGATAATAAAAAGAATGATTACTACGGCGACGAGTCCTACCAGTGCAATTCTCAGATTGCGTATGTTTTCTGTTTTTTCTTTTTCCATTTCAGTTAATATGTTAATCGTTAAATCGTTAAATCGTTAAATCGGCAAAACATCAACTTACCCACTTTCTTGCCTTCCCACTTTTCCACTTCTTAGTGGAGATTGCCTGTCGATTTCCTCAAGTACAGGTTATTTAATTTTACATCGACAGTAGCATCGAGGTATTCCGATTCAGCCGATAACCAGGCTGTCTGCGCCATCAACAGATCGGTAGAGGTAATCACCCCTGCATCAAAACCTTCCTGTGCATAAGAGAGGTTCTCTTTGGCATTCTCCACATTCTTCCGGGTCATTTCCTGTTTTTTTAGACTCTCTGTAATCCGATAACTGTTTTGATGTATTTGCAATTCGATCTTCTCTTTTGCTTCTTCCAGTTCGAGTTTGGCTATCACGGCCTGAGTCCGTGCTGCATTGAGTGTGTGAGCCTTTTCTCCAAAATGGAACAGCGGTACAACTGCGGTCACCCCGACGGTAAACATGCCGTTAAATTTTTTCTCAACCCCATTGAATGCGCTAGGGTTGGTAGTGATATAACCTCCGGTGAGTGCGACAGTAGGCATGAAGCGTGAAGCCATGACCTTGCTGTTGGCTTCAGCTATATTGCCCGCCTGTGTTAGCATTTTGATTTCAGGGCGATTAGCCCATGCCTGTTCAATGGAAATGGCTGGCTGCAGATCGAGGGATTCCTTCAAATTGGCATCTTTCAATTCAATCTGTTCTTCCAACGGTAAGCCGCATAATTGATTTAATGCCATCCGAGACAGATTCAATCCGTTCTCTGCTTTCGTCAGCGAAACATCTGCTTCGTTCAACTTGACCTTTATCTTCAGTGCATCCGCTTTGGTTGCCAATCCCTCTTCCTGCAATGCCTGCATATTTTTGTCAAGTTCTGAAACAAGGTTGCGGTATTCTTTAGCCAACTGCACTTTACTTTCCAGTGATACCACGCGCCAATAGGCTTCATCGACATTGACTAAAAGTTCTTCCGCTTTCTCCTGAACGCGTACTTCAGCAATTGCCTGGTTCGATTTTGCAATCTTATTGAGTTGGACAATCTTTCCTCCCATGAAAATCGGTTGTGCGAAACTGATCCCTCCTACGAAGATGTTGTGCATATCGAACTCCATCGCATCCTTTGGCAATAGGGCATGGTTTTTCCATTGTAAGTTTTCCGGATTTTTTCCCGGATCGAACGGATTACCCTGTGCATCCAGTGGGACAGGCTTTCCGTCGACTATGATGAATTTATTGTTGATAGCCGAGTCATCAAAGGTAAATGTTCCGTCAGCATTAGGGGTAGGGCGGGAGCTTGGTCCGATACCCGGTCCGAAATTCCCACCTGGATCAAGCACGCCGATAGGTAAATGAATATCTTCACCTAAAAGAGATATGTTCTTTTGGTTATACCGGTATGACCCATAGGCCGAAATGTCCGGTAGGAACTGCGCAAAGGCTGCTTTTGATAAGGATTGGGCCGCACGGACATTCTCCTCAGCTATTTTTAGACTCTTATTGTTTTCCAGCGCCAGTTGCCTGCATTCCTCCAAATCAAGCTGTTTTTGCGCTTGCATGTAAGAAGCGGTGCAGATACAAAAAGTAATCAATAATATTTTCTTCATATTTAAATGGTTAGTTAAACAACTATTTGTGTGAATGTGAACTTATTTATTTCATCAATAACCTAAAACCAGTTTAGTATTCCCTTAAATTATGCATAATTTGAAGCAAAACATTTTTAGCTCCAATTAATTCTTTATCCGATATGCCTTCCAATACATGATTGACAATGCTGTGCACCACATCGGTTGTCTTTTGCTTTAGAGCAGTCCCACGGGGGGTGAGGTGGATGAGATTGTTGCGTCGGTCAGCTGGATCCGATTCCCGTCTGACCAGTTTCTTTTTTTCCAGATTGTCTATCAACCGTGTTACGCTCGGTTTGTCTTTCTGGGTGAGATCACAGATATCCTGTTGGATGATCTTGTCTTTATCCCATAAGCAGGATAGTACCGTCCATTGCTCAGTGGTGATATCAAGCCCCTCCTGTACAAAAGCCTTCAGTACGGTACGATTGATGGCTCCGGAAATCTTTCCGGATAAAATTTCAAATATTTCACGTTCTGTTACTTTTATCATAGGATTCCTGTTTTTTAGTTGCATAAACAACTAATTGGCTGCAAAGGTATGTTTTCCATTGGAAAGTTGTTCTTGAATTAAACTTATTTATTCTGGTTTAACTTTTTATCAAGATGGGGATGATAGGAAAAACCGCTAATAGATACGGTCTGTAGGGATTATACTATTTTGTTCTATATCGATCAAACTCTGTTAAAGTTTGTCACCTTATCTGGTGTCTGATCGCGATAGACCATAAAAAAAGGGTAAGCTTACTATATCGCGCCGCTACAACCAAATACCCTTGCTTCGATCAAGACCTGGGGGATTCAATGGGAGCTGGCCGTATAGGACTTACCCGACTGCAAAGATAAAGCTTTTTTTTGAGTTACAAAATGGTGAAATTGATTTTTACTATTCAGTCCCTTTTTTTATATTTGTATAATATAAGATGCACCCCGGAAAAGCCTAAGCAAGCTTGGCTTTTCTCTCGGCTTTCATTATTTTTGAAGAAGATAGGATGCATCTCGGCAATCTTTTGAGAGTAAACTCTCACGATTGCTCTCGATTTTCACTATCTTTGTAGGGTGAGTGTGGATTTAACTATGCAAGAATATTACCAAACATAAATAATCATGGATATTGTAGATAGGTTTATAAAGTATGCTCGCATCGATACACAATCGGATGAGAACAATACACAAACTCCGAGTACACAAAAACAATTCAATCTTGCCAAAGAGGTGGAGCAGGAAGCGCTTGAGATGGGATTGACAGACGTGAGTCTCGATAATAATTGCTATCTTATGGCCACTCTGCCGGCCAATACACAGAAGAAACTGCCGGTGATCGGTTTTATCGCCCATTTCGATACCAGTCCCGACATGAGCGGCAAGAATGTGAATCCGAGAATTGTAAAGAATTATGACGGAAAGGAAATCATATTGAATGAGCCGAAGGAGGTAGTGTTGTCGCCTGCCGATTTTCCCGAATTACTCCATCATATGGGCGAGGACATCATTGTGACCGATGGAACTACCTTGTTGGGGGCTGACGATAAGGCTGGTATTGCAGCGATCATGAGCGCTATGCAGTATCTGATTGATCATCCTGAAATCGAACACGGTAAGATCCGCATCGGTTTCACACCGGATGAGGAGATTGGCCGGGGGGCTGATAAATTCGATGTCGCCAAATTCGGTGCCGATTGGGCATATACTATAGATGGAAGTGAAGTGGGAGAGTTGGAGTATGAGAACTTTAATGCCGCTTCGGCCAAGATTGATATACAAGGAAGAAATGTACATCCTGGCTATGCAAAAGGGAAGATGGTCAATGCATTACATCTGGCCAACGAATTGATAGCGCTTCTTCCGGAGAGCGAGCGCCCCGAACATACAGCAGGTTATGAAGGATTTTTCCATCTGATTTCTCTGGGAGGCACAGTAGAGGAAGCCAGTCTGTCGTTTATTATCCGCGATCATGACCGGGAGAAATTTGAAGAACGTAAGCGGTTAATGGAGAGCGCTGTGGAAACGTTGAACAAAAAATATGGCGACCGGCTTACACTGCAGATGAAAGACCAGTATTATAATATGCGAGAGAAAGTGGAACCGGTGAAATACATAGTGGATTATGCCTACCAGGCTATGGAAGAAGTGGATGTGAAACCTAATGTGAAACCTATTCGTGGGGGAACCGACGGTGCTCGTTTATCATTTATGGGGCTTCCTTGTCCCAATATCTTTGCCGGAGGGATGAATTTCCATGGCAAATATGAGTTTTTACCTATTCCTTCCATGAAAAAAGCATCAGAAGTGATTGTGAAGATAGCCGAAATAGTAGCCAGAGAGGAAAAAATATAATATGAAGACAACCCCATTTACAGATTTGCATATCGGGCTGGGAGCCAAGATGCATGAGTTTGCAGGATATAATATGCCCATAGAATATTCCGGAATTATAGATGAACACTTGACAGTAGTGAATTCCGTGGGGGTATTCGATGTATCGCATATGGGTGAGTTTTGGGCAAAAGGCCCAAAGGCTTTAGAATTTTTACAGCGTGTAACCAGTAACGATGTTTCCGTGCTAAAACAAGGAAAAGCGCAATACACCTGTTTTGTGAATGAAGAGGGTGGGATAGTGGACGACTTTATCGTCTACCATTACGAACCGGAGAAATACCTTTTAGTGGTAAATGCCGCCAATATTGAAAAGGATTGGGCTTGGTGCCAACAATGGAACACCATGGGCGCGGAATTGGAGAATGCTTCGGATCATATGGCTCAATTAGCAATCCAGGGCCCCAAGGCTATAGAGACGCTGCAGAAGCTGACGGATCATGATCTGTCGGCCATTCCTTTCTATGCTTTTGAAACCGGGTCATTCGCCGGGGTGGAGAATGTGATTATATCCAATACCGGATACACCGGTGCCGGAGGATTTGAACTTTATTTTTATCCCGAATATGGCAAGAAAATCTGGGATGCCATTTTTGAAGCGGGTGCCGAATATGGTATCAAACCTGTCGGACTGGGTGCACGTGATACGTTACGGTTAGAGATGGGATATTGTCTTTACGGGAATGATCTGGATGATACGACTACGCCATTGCAAGCCGGATTGGGATGGATCACCAAGTTTGCAGATAATAAGCCCTTTGTAGGCCGTGAGGTGCTGGAAAAAGAGAAAGCAAAGGGTGTATCCCGTAAACTCTGCTGCTTTGAACTGGTAGATAAAGGAATTCCCCGCCACGGGTACGAGATCGTAAACGCAGAGGATGAGGTGATCGGCAATGTCACTTCCGGAACGATGTCGCCTGTGTTGAAGATCGGTGTCGGTATGGGATATGTGAAACCCGAGTTTGCGAAACCGGGTACCGAGGTCTACATAAAAGTACGTAACCGGAACCTGAGAGCAAATGTCGTAAAACCGCCTTTTAGAAAGTAGAGATAGATTCAATTGATCTGGAGGGAAAGTCGCCTAATTTCTTTATGGTAAAAAAAACGAAGATAGCCCAAAATCTATTTTTCTTTCTCGGTGGATTGGCGCTCGGGATAATGGTTTATAAGACTGGGTTTGACAATATCTTGATTAATATAAAGCAGACCGGTTGGTGGTTCGTGCCGATTATCGGAATGTGGATTATTGTATATCTTGTAAATACCTACTCCTTTTATGTCATTATCAATGATGGAAGTAAAGAAGCCCGGGAGGTAGGATTCCTTCGACTCTTTAAGCTGGTTGTCAGTGGTTTTGCCGTTAACTATATCACTCCTTTTGGATTGATGGGGGGAGAACCATACAAGATCATTGAACTGAAGAGTACATTGGGAATACAGAAAGCTACCTCTACGGTACTGCTCTCCACAATGATGCATCTTGTTTCACACTTCATCTTTTGGATGATTTCTATTCCGTTGCTGCTTTTTCTGGTACCTGTGCTTTCCGGTTTGTTGGAATGGTTGATATTCCTGGTCAGTGTAGCATCATTACTATTCCTTTTCTGGGCATTCAGGATATATACACGGGGAGGGGTGGAAAGAGCAGTGCTGATAGGAGGTAAACTCCCTTTTGTAGGGAGAAGGATAAGGGCTTTCTATAGAGAGAATCAGGAGAAACTCAGTCAAATGGATGGTTTGATCGCCGATCTCTATAAGAATCGTAAGGGAGATTTTGTCCTGTCTCTTGCATTGGAAATTTTCTCCCGTTTTTTTATTTGTGTGGAGATAATACTGATTATGCAGGCTATCAGATGGCCGGTTTCTTTCAGTCAGAGTATATTGATCGAATCCATTCAGTCGTTGTTCTCCAACTTATTTTTCTTTATGCCGATGCAAATGGGGGCGAGAGAAGGTGGATTTGCTTTAGTATACCGTATTCTCGCAATACCGGTAGCATTGGGTATTTTTACCAGCTTATGCAAGCGTATCCGAGAACTCTTCTGGACTTTAGCCGGACTGCTGTTGATACAGGTAAAACGGGGTAAATAGATGGATGATACCTGTTAACCGAGAATCGATAGTGTTTGTAAAAATGATAATTACCCGTAAATCCCTTTCTTTCCCGCCAGAAGGGTGTTTTTTAACAGTGACACGATAGTCATAGGGCCCACGCCGCCGGGAACGGGAGTGATATAGGAGCACTTGGGTGCTACCTCATCGAACAGCACATCACCGGTGAGTTTGAAACCCGATTTGGTCCTGTCACTAGGCACACGGGTAGTACCCACATCGATCACCACGGCACCTTCTTTTACCATGTCGCCTTTCAGGAACTCGGGCACACCCAATGCCGCGATAATGATATCTGCCTGCAATGTGATCTCTTTGATATTGGGAGTACGGCTATGGCAGACAGTGACGGTGCAGTCGCCGGGATAAGCTTTCTGCACCATCAGCATGGATACCGGCTTACCGACAATATTACTACGCCCCAATACCACGCAATGTTTCCCTTTGGTCTCTATTTTATATCTCTTTAGTAATTCTACGATACCGGAAGGGGTTGCGGAGAAAAAACAGGGCATACCGAGTGACATACGGCCCACGTTTACGGGGTGGAACCCATCTACGTCTTTGCGATAATCGATTGCTTCTGTGACTTTTGTTTCAGAGATATGTTTTGGGAGAGGTAATTGTACGATAAATCCATCTATATCGGGATCGTTATTCAGCCGCTCTACACAGGCAAGTAATTCTTCTTCGGTGACATCATCTTCATAACGGATCAGCGTGGAGTTGAATCCAACCTCTTCACAGGCTTTTACCTTGTTGGCTACGTAGGTCTCACTTCCTCCGTCGTGGCCGACCAATACCGCTGCCAGATGAGGTGTTTTGCCTCCGGCAGCTTTTATATTCGCCACCTCTTCGGCGATCTCTTTCTTTATCTGTGCGGCTACCGCTTTTCCGTCAATTAATTGCATATCCTTGGTTGATTTGCTGATTTGTTGATTCATTGATTTGACGATTATTAATTATTAAATCGTTAAATCATCATTACTTCCCGATAAATCTGAACAAGTCGTCCCGATTTGTCGGGATCATCACATCGAATTATCTTCTTCCCATATTGCGCATTGCCTGACGGCCTCCACCGGTGGTCATCATACGCATCATCTTACGGGTTTCATCGAACTGTTTGAGAAGTTTGTTTACTTCCTGTACGTTGGTCCCACTACCCTTGGCAATACGGGCACGGCGGCTTCCGTTCAGTATCTCCGGATTGGTACGCTCCTGGGGAGTCATGGAACGGATGATCGCTTCGATACCCTTGAATGCATCGTCGTCGATATCCAGGTCCTTGATTTGTTTGCCTACTCCCGGGATCATTGATGCCAGATCTTTCAGGTTACCCATCTTCTTGATCTGCTGGATCTGGGCAATGAAATCGTTGAAATCAAACTGGTTCTTGGCGATTTTCTTTTGCAGGCGGCGCGCTTCTTCTTCGTCGTATTGCTCCTGTGCCTTCTCTACGAGCGAGACAATATCACCCATGCCGAGGATACGGTCTGCCATACGTTCGGGATGGAATACGTCGATAGCATCCAGTTTTTCGCCGGTTCCGACGAATTTAATCGGTTTATCTACTACCGAGCGGATAGATAATGCAGCACCGCCCCGGGTATCCCCGTCGAGTTTGGTCAGCACCACGCCGTTGAAATCGAGCCGTTGGTTGAACTCTTTGGCGGTATTCACTGCGTCCTGTCCGGTCATAGAATCCACCACGAAGAGGATTTCCTGCGGATTGACCGCTTTCTTGATCGACTCAATCTCGTTCATCATCTTCTCGTCGATGGCAAGACGTCCCGCGGTGTCGATGATGATCAGGTCTTTTCCGTGCTGGCGGGCATATTGAATAGCGTTTTGGGCAATTTTGACAGGATTCTTGTTGTCTTCTTCGGCATAAACCGATACTCCAATCTGTTCGCCCAATACTTTTAACTGTTCAATAGCGGCGGGACGGTAGACGTCGCCGGCGACCAACAAAGGATTTTTTCCCCGCTTGCTTTTAAGCATGTTGGCCAGTTTGCCTGAGAAGGTGGTTTTACCCGATCCCTGCAGACCGGACATAAGGATAATGGCGGGATTTCCCTTGATATTGAATTCGGCAGCACTTCCACCCATCAGCGTGGCAAGTTCATCGTGGACGATCTTCACCATCATCTGCTCGGGTTTCACTGCGTTGAGCACGTCTTGTCCCAGTGCTTTCTCCTTTACCGTTTCGGTGAATTCCTTGGCGGTTTTATAGTTCACGTCGGCATCCAACAGCGCACGACGCACCTCTTTTAATGTTTCGGCCACGTTGATCTCGGTGATCTTACCCTGACCTTTCAGTATCTTGAATGACCTCTCCAGTCTTTCACTTAAATTTTCAAACATAATATCCTTATACTGTTTTTATTTTGCCTTTATTGTAAGCAATATACCAATTCAATTCAGATAATCAGTATGGTGAGAAACGAGCCTGAATACCATTTGAAAGTGACTCATTGTTTGCACTATTACCAGACTCGCACCTGTTTCGGCTTAGGCGGTACAAAAATACATGAATTTTTGCCTATATCCAATCTCTCTTATACTTTTCTTGGCATTTTTGCTTTTTGTCGGTAGTTGGATTTTCAGCATGAAGAACAACGATTTGGGGCTGGTACTTATTTTGAAAACTTTCAATCATAGTTCTCTGAAGATAAATTAACAGGTAGAATAAATTCACGCCCTACACTGTAATGAATAAGACCCTGATGTTGCAACCGTCCAATGATCATAGCTGGGTGCGTATTAAATTCTTGTGCATAAGCTGCAATTTGGTCGGCTGTAATTGAAGTAGGGTGTGCACGTAACAATTTTTCTTCCTGTTCTTTGGAGAAGGTATGTTTCACTGCGAAATCATGTGCTTCCTGTTCTTTCTCCGGGTCGGCAGCGGCAAAGTCAACATTCTCGAGTGAAATGTATTTTTTGCCATGTAAAACAATATGGCCTAACTCATGAAAAAAGGTAAACCAGAACCTGTCGTTCTGTTTATAACGCGCTGTCAGTTGAATTAACGGATTGTCATTAATCCATCGTGTAGAACCGCTCAAAGGTACTTTAGGAAGTTTAGGTGTAAATAATAAAACCACTCCCGCCTGTAGACAAAGTTTTTGCAATTGCTTAAAGAAGTCTACAGGCTGTTCTACCATTAACTTGCGTATGGCAGGTATATTACTTTTTAGCTTCTTTACATTAAAAGCCGGGGCTTTAATTTGTTTTGCCTGTAACTCACCTTGTCGAAGCCAAGCCGAAATAGCATGTGGTTCGTGCATGTGTTTTAATGATGTATATGCAGCAACTTTAAGTTCAGATTCCATATACAGGCTTTCCCATCCCTTTTGGGTGGCTACACCGAAGTAAGTTAAGAGGTTTATGGTTTTTTCTTCGATTTTTCGAGTAGGTGCTACCCAGTTGAGTTTTGCCATCTCGGTATAGGGAAACTCTTTTGCCCAGTCTGCAGCCTCGGTAACAATGGTTTTCAGTTTTTCTCTTGTTTTAAACTCATCGTAGCGTTGTTGATGCCTCATCCAAAAATTAGCGGGAATTTTGGTCACATTCTCAAATTTAATGGCCATTTCCGGGGTAATGGCACTTGATCCTTTTAGAATGGCAATAATTGTTTTCTCGGGTTTGTCGGTACGTAAAGCAAATTCCTTAATACTCATACCCATTTCTTGCAACTTTTCTTCTAAGGTATCACCCGGGTGAAGAATGGTTTGCGGATAATATTGATTTTTAGATGTCATAATTTAGCCTTCCTTGTGATAGTCTGTAATTTCAATAATTTCGACCGCTTTTATTTCTATCCAAATATACTTACCGTCTTCATCGGTCGGGATGGGTTTTTCTAAAGGCTCAAATATTAAGCGGTAAGGTTGATCTAAACTACAGGCCCATTGTCCTTTTCTGTTACCTGTTAGTTCGTGCCAATGGCCTGGCATATCTCTCAATTCTTCCAAGTTCTCTACTACAAAGAGTGCCGTCATTCTTTTCTTGAATATTTCAAACCTTTTTTTGCCAAACTCTTTGAGTGCAAATCGGTCATCGTTGGCACATTTTTTAATTTTCTTATCTGCAAAGGTAATATTCATTTTTGAAAATTCAAAATATAATTTACACTTTCTGTGAATTAAAAAATAAAATAAAACTCTTGTATTGTTTAAAATATCATCTGTTTCTTAGTAATCCTTGATTGGTATTTCCGATTGTAAAGATATAAGAAATCATATTATTAGTACTATATAATATGATTTCTTTCCAATATTTATCATGTTGTGTTTTTTCTGTGACATGGTTTACATCATGATAATCTATGAATATGACTTTATGGAATTAATGTATATAAAAGGAATATTGAAAAAATGACTATTTTTGTTGTCTCTTAAGCATGGCGCGATGAAAAAAAATCCACTCCGTAAATTTATATATCTTTCTATTGCTGCTGCAATAGTAACTATATTACTGAAATTTTATGCGTACTATGTCACCGGTTCGATGGGTTTCCTGTCGGATGCGCTGGAATCGTTTGTGAACCTGTTTGCGGCGATCTTTGCGTTAGTGATGCTCAACATTTCACAGAAGCCGGCTGATAAGGAACATGAATTCGGACATAGTAAAGCGGAGTATTTTTCCAGTGCGGCGGAGGGTGCCCTTATCCTGATAGCAGCATTCACTATTATCTGGTCAGCTGTTCCGCGGCTTATCGATCCCCGCCCCATTGAAAATATCAACACAGGTCTGCTCTTTTCGTTGCTGGCGTCGCTTGTTAATCTGGCTGTGGGTATGACGTTGGTACGCAACGGGAAAAAAAGGAGATCTCTCCTGCTGGAGGCAGACGGAAAGCATCTGATGGCGGATGTGTGGACTTCGGCAGGTGTGATTGTGGCAATCGTGATCGTGAAGTTCACCGGTTGGTTAATCGTCGACCCTATCATTGCCATCTTAGTGGCACTCCATATTATCTATACGGGATACAGACTGATCAGCCGTTCTGCCAGCGGTTTGATGGATGCTTCCATTCCCGACGAAGATTTGGAGAAGATTACTAACTATCTTGATTCACTGAATGACCAAAAGATTGAATATCATTCGCTGTTGACCCGTGTGGCCGGACGCCGTAAATTTATCGCCATGCATATACTGGTTCCGGGTAAGTGGACAGTGAAAGAGGCACATGACTATGCAGACGAGATTGAGGAGACCATTGTGAATATGTTCGATGAACCGGTGACGGTGCATACTCATCTGGAACCGGTGGAAGATCCCGCATCGATGAAAGATATCGGTATTGACCGACAAGAGATCGATTATCATCTGTAACGCTTTATCCCATTCAATGGTTTTACTGAATGAAAAAAGCTGCCGCGAAGTGCGACAGCCTTTCCATTAGCTTTATTTTTCTCAACCGTTTGCACGGTTTTTTTTATCAGGCAACAGCTGAACCGATAAGGAATACACCGGCCAATGCCACAATAGCATACAACTCGGGGAATACGGCAAGGATCAGCGTATTTCCGAATACATCATTTCCCTGGCCAATGGAGGCGATACCATTGGCACAAACCTGCCCCTGACGAATAGCTGAAAGTAATCCTACCAAACCCATCGCGAGGCCTGCTGCAAAAACGGCTGCGGATTGAATAGCGGTAATTTCAGGTGTCAGGATATTGAAGATGCTCTGAAACATAAAGTATCCGGCGAAGCCATATAGCCCCTGTGTGCCGGGAAGCGCCGTCAACACGAGGAAGTTCCCAAATTTGCTGCTGTCTTTCTTCAGCGCCCCGATAGCCGCATTCCCGGCGATGGTAACCCCGTAGGAACTGCCGATGCCCGAAAGCGCGATCATAAGTCCGATACCTAAATAGGCAATAAATAAATTGCTGTCCATAATGTTTTATTGTTTGTTATTGATTTGAATTTTTTGTTTATATCTTGTTATTTCTCTATTTCCTGAAAGGATTGTATTTCTTGCCTCCTCCTTCAAATTCCGCATTTTTATAAAACTCTACAAAGGTGAGACGCAGCGGGTGGACAAAAGCTCCAAGCACGTTCATAAACATGTTGATGGCATGTCCGAAGAGGAAGATCAGCAGGAAAACGATCGATCCTCCGATCAGGTTGTCCGGCTTCAGTCCCAATGCCAGGCTATTGAATACGCTTGCCAGAATACCTCCGGAAAGGCCTAAGGCGAAGAGACGCACATACGACAACACATCACCCAATAGGCCGGTCGCCATATTATAGGTGTCCCACAGACCGAGTCCCAGGTTCATGAACGGGTTCTTTCCCGGTGAGTTCAGGAAGAAGATCAGGATGGCCGAAAGTCCCATCACGATAAGATGTAAAGTGCCTCCCATCGGCATAAATGTTGGGAACAGATAGGCCACGATCACGCTCAATAGCAATACGAACCAGCCAATGGTGGAAAGACCCTGTACCCATCCGAACTGCTTGACACGGTTCACAATCTTAAGGGACATGGCAAACATAATTTGCACCACACCCAATATAAGGGAAAGCATAAACATCTGTTCGTTATCGAAAAAGATCTGATCCTTTAGGTTCTGGAAGATGGCGATGTTGGTTTCGTAGATGCTGAAACCAAAAAATCCTCCGGTAAGGAGCCCACACACCATGGTAGAGATACCCAGTATCTGTACCAGTGCAAGCATGCCCCGCATCGTACGGGAGATTTTCTCCTTTCCGAAAGTCCTTGCCAGTGTAGCTACTATCAACAGGAAGGCTCCGTAACCAATATCACCCAGTGATAATCCGAAGAAGATCATATAGAAGGGTGCGAAGAAGGGGGTGAGGTCGATCTCGTTGTATTTGGGGAGCATATAGAGTTCCGCGATCGGTTCGAAGAGCCGCATAAAACGGTTATTTTTGAACTTGATCGGTACATCATCTTCGGGTGTAGGATCGGATACCCGGAAATAGACATCCTGCGATTCCAGGTAATTGGTGATCTCTGTCACATTCTCTTCCGGCGCCCAGCCTTGCAGGAGCATCAGCTTGTCTTCCGCGGCAGGAGTCGCGCTGCGGGCTACCCTTGTGAAGAAGATGTCTGATTCCAATGATTTCAATGCCGCCTCTGCTGATGGAATCTCGGCCGAGAGTGCTTTTAGTGCATCTTCTTTCTCATGTATCTTTTCCTGTAGTGAGTCGATAAGTTTGTCAAGTGCGTCTAACGATACCTCGGGGACTTTCATCTCCTCTAATTGCAGTTCGTCGACTGCTTGAGCACCTTTCGTTAGCGTAACAAAGTAGGTTTTTGATGCTCCCTTTTGAATAACCACAGCGTTATAAAGCGTTTCCCATTCCGGATTATATTCTTTGTCAGGAACGATAAAGAAACGGACATGGTATCCCGCTTCCTTCAGTCGGTGGATATTCTCAGGATCGAAATTTCCCCAAGGGCGTAAGGTGTCACGCTCTTTAAGGCTGACCTGTAACTGCTGGTGGAGAGCCGACTTTTTATTTTCAATTCTCTCTATCTCTGCCGGGATATTCATTCCCCGTTCTATATCGACATCATGAAATGGAGCGGCTGCTTTCTTGTCACGCAACTGCTTGAGTTTCTTGATTGATTCACTCAACCGTTTCGATGCAGAGAGGTAGTCTTGTAATTTCTCTTCATCCACCTTTATATTATCCTGCTCCGCCACATGTATCATACCCAAATCACGCAGGGCATGGAGGAACCGGTCATAATCCTTATGGAAAGAGATAAAGATAAATTTCTTCATTGTGGCTACCATACGCTTCCCTCCTGTTCTCTACGTTGTTCCTGATGGGCACGCATAATCTTCTGAGACGATTTGGAGAGATTCTCCTCATCTTCCAGATAACGTTTTATCTTCAAAATGGCTTCCTGATAGCCGGGAATCTGTACTTTCTCGAAGAGGTTGACCTTTTGTGTGGTTTTCTTCCTCGCGTATTCGAGCCGGAAGAGCCTTATCTCCTGGAAATCACGGCGAATCCCTATCTCAGCCAATCCTTCGAGGGTTTTTACCCCATCGAGAAACCATTTGGGGCGGTTGTAAAGGCTGAACGGCCGGATCTCAAAATCTACCTTATCAAGCATTGGCAGGAGTACTCCCGCAATCTTTCTCTTTGAAAGGTGCACATCTTTTATGCGCAACAGGGTAGGGTCGAACTCCGTCCACATACTGACCATCTTGTCGTACGATTTGATCTTTGCTTCGAGTTCCTTGTCGAGCTCTTCTATTTCCGCTTTGGTCTTTTTCACTTCCATCCGCAACGCAGATTCTTTGTTCTGCAGCGTGGGAAGTGCCCGTTCACGTACAGCCAACTGTTTTTCCAACTGCTGACGGGACGTTTTGTTATATTGAAATCGAATAGCCATTATTGTTGCCAGTAGGTATCTATCAATTCCTGTTTCATATTGACCTCTGCCGGCTTGAAATGCCTCGACAGTAGCTTCCATGTATTGTCGAGCATTTCAGTCGTATCGAGATTCACATCGATAGCGAGTATCTTTTCCGAATAATCCAGGGCAAACGAGAGAGTCCGGGTGTCGTAATCGGTCAGGTCGAACCCGTTCTCCATCTTCGTTTTGGCATTGGCGGCATCGGCATAGAGACGTACGGCGGCGTTCATCACCTGCGGGTGGTCTTCGCGGGTCTTCTTGCCCTGCACCAGTTGTTTCAGGCGGGAAAGTGAGCGGAACGGATCCACAACTACCTTACCTACATCACTGTCGCGGCGCAGGAAGAGCTGCCCTTCCGTAATATAGCCCGTGTTGTCGGGTACGGCATGGGTGATATCGCCCCCGGAGAGGGTAGTTACGGCTACAATGGTGATGGAGCCGCCCGCCGGGAACTGCGCTGCTTTCTCGTATATCTTGGCAAGGTCGGAATAGAGCGATCCAGGCATCGAATCTTTCGACGGGATCTGATCCATACGGTTAGATACGATGGAGAGTGCATCGGCATAAGATGTCATATCGGTAAGCAGTACCAGCACTTTCTCGTTTTTATCCACTGCAAAATATTCGGCAGCCGTCAGTGCCATATCGGGTATCAGTAGACGCTCTACTGCCGGATCTTCGGTGGTGTTCATAAAGCTGATGATCCTGTCCAGAGCCCCTGCGTTGCTGAATACATTCTTAAAGTAGAGGTAGTCGTCGTTGGTCATCCCCATACCTCCCAGGATGATCTTATCGGTCTGTGCGCGGAGTGCCACGGTAGCCATCACCTGGTTGAATGGCTGGTCGGGGTCGGCAAAGAAAGGGATCTTCTGTCCCGACACCAATGTATTGTTCAGGTCGATCCCCGAAATACCGGTAGCGATCAGTTCCGACGGTTGTTTACGGCGTACAGGGTTTACAGAAGGCCCTCCGATAGGTCGTTCTTCCCCTTCGGGTACGGGGCCACCGTCTATCGGATCACCATAGGCATTGAAAAAACGGCCTGCCAGTTGTTCGCTCACTTTTAGCGAAGGAGATTTTCCCATAAAGATCACTTCGGCGTTGGTAGGAATACCTTCTGTTCCTTCAAAGATTTGCATTGTTACCTCGTCTCCGATAATCTTCACTACCTGGGCCAGACGGCCTTCTACGGTGGCCAATTCATCATAACCTACATTGGTCGCCTTTACCGAACAGGTGGCTTTGGTGATCTGGGTAATTTTTGTATATATTTTTTGAAATGCTTTTGCCATAAAATTCAAGATTCAAAATTTAAAATTCAAGATTGTGAATTGAAAATAGACGGAGTCAAATTGTAAAATTATCGAATCATCACATTAGTCAGATACTTTTTTTCGGGATATCAACTCGTCCAGTTGTTTCCTGTATTGATTGAACTTATCCGACCGGAACTCCGAGTAATTCATCTGTCTTCCGATATTGATCAGTTCCTTGAAAAAATCGGCAACCTTGTTAAAATTATCGAACTCGAAATCGGTACGACAAATATCGGTCACCATATCCAGGATATATTTCTGCCGCTCGATGGGAGTTACCGAGTCGATATCGTCGAAAGCATCCTGCTGAAGGACGATAAAGTCGATCAATTCCGATTTCCAGAAAGTAACGTGATATTCTGTCGGTACTCCGTCGTCCCCCAAGATATTGATCTGTTCTGCAATTTCTTTTCCACGTAAAAGTCGGGTCTTGGCTTCGTTTACCTTCTCTGTCCAGTCACTTGATATATGTTCCGAGATATACTCTTCAAACTCGGGATATTCGATATATTTGGAATAAGAGTCGATCGGGTTGATGGCCGGATAACGTTTCTTGTCGGCACGATCCTGCTCCAGTGCGTAGAAACAGCGGGCCACCTTCTTGGTGTTTTCGGTTACCGGCTCCTTGAGGTTACCCCCGGCGGGTGATACCGTACCGATAAAGGTGATGGATCCCTCTTTTCCGTTGTGCAGGATCACATGTCCCGCACGGCCATAGAAATTGGAGATAATGGCTGAAAGGTCCATTGGGAAGGCATCGGGGCCGGGAAGCTCTTCCAGTCGGTTACTCATCTCACGCAGCGCTTGCGCCCAACGTGAGGTGGAGTCGGCCATCAACAGTACTTTCAGTCCCATAGAGCGGTAATACTCGCCGATAGTCATGGCGGTATATACCGATGCTTCACGGGCAGCTACCGGCATATTAGAGGTATTTGCCACGATGATGGTACGTTCCATCAGTTTGCGGCCGGTATGCGGGTCGATCAGTTCCGGGAATTCGGTAAAGATCTCTACTACCTCGTTGGCACGCTCACCGCAGGCGGCAATAATCACGATATCTGCTTCCGCCTGCTTGGAGATGGCATGCTGCAATACTGTTTTACCCGTACCGAATGCTCCCGGGATAAATCCCGTTCCCCCTTCCACGATGGGGTTCAGGGTGTCGATGGATCGTACTCCCGTTTCCAGTAGTTTGGAAGGACGGGGTTTTTCTTTATAAGCTGTGAGCGGCATCTTTACCGGCCAACGCTGGATCATATTCAGTTCGGTTTCCTGACCATTACTGTCTTCCACCACGGCTACGGTTTTGTAGATATTGTAATCTCCTTCTTCAGTGATACTTTTTACTGTATATTCCCCTTTCATAGTGAAAGGTACCATGATTTTGTGAGGTTGGAAATTTTCATCTACCTCTCCCAGCCATGATCCGGCAGTCACTTTGTCACCCGGTTGGGCTATCGGTTTAAAATACCATAACTTTTCTTCATCGAGAGGAAAAGTGTAATCACCCCGCTTCAGGAAGATCCCTTCCATCTTGTCGAGGTCATTCTCTAACCCGTCAAGGTTACGTTGCAGCAGTCCCGGTCCCAACACCACTTCGAGCATATGTCCCTGGAACTCCACCTCCGTGCCGACGGTCAGCCCGCGTGTACTTTCGAATACCTGTACATAAGCATTATTTCCGACCACCTTGATCACCTCCGACATTAAACGGGTGCCATCAAGGTCGATATAGGCGATCTCATTCTGGGCTACCGCTCCGTCTACTTCCACAATAACGAGATTAGATATAATCCCTTTAACTGTTCCTTTTGTTAGCATATATAGTTGTTTATTTTTTCTTCTTTCTAGATATCTTCCGGTTTTTGGATCTCATTTTTCAACTGTGTGATCAGTTCCCGGAAAACACGCTCTCCCTCTTCGGCGTTGAGGTTTACCCACCGCTCCAATATCCTGAGTTTACAGAGATAGGCGAAGATATATTCAATATTGAAATAATCGAACAAGGTGTTGTCATCCAGCCAGTTCCATCGAAATTTATCGATCTTTCGTTCCCGCTCGTAGATATCCGGTTCTTCGGCAATCCGCACGATATCATCCCAATAATCAAGCTCGCGGCTGATGCCGAAATCGCGGGCATTGGCATTTTCCCTGATCAACTGGGCAATCTCGTTGTTACCGACCACTACCCGGCTTACATCCATTCCGTATTTCCTTGCGAAGATTGCGGAGAGAATATTGCCGATATTGAGATTCATTTCGAACCATCCGGCGATCAGGCTGTTCTTTACCCCCATTCCGTAGTCTGCGTATAGGGAACTGATAAGGTCCTCCAGCGTTCTCAAGTGTCCGGGCATCTCCTCATCGAGCCATGTCCTGACAGCCTTTTCGAAATAGGGTGGTACCTGTTTATTTTCTATGGTGTCTCCCTCTTTCACCTGCCGGATCGCCTCTTCCATGTCGGCACGCGAGAGGATCCCCCGGTTTTCTATTTCGCTCTCTTTCTTTTCCAGCAGCCGGAAAAGATTGTCGTTATCGTAAGAGAGAAAATAGGTGTCCAGAAGTTTTTTATCTTCCGGCTCAAGGGCTTCGTCGAGCACCTCCCTGAACTCCTCCACGGAGAAGGGCAATTTTATGCTATCGAAAGAAAAATCGGGCAGGCCGGATATAAAATAGTAATATTGATTCTTGAAAATCATAGGCAAAACCAATCTCCTGAGAGAGATCGGTGGAAATTTTCAGTTTCTAAAAAAGAAGTTGTTGGATCTGGGGGCGTAAAAATTCCCTGAAGTAGTTTATAAACTCTTCTTCCCCGAATTTTACCTTGTAGGAACCGTCTTCGGGTACGAGAGTGAATCCGGTCTTGATCCCATTCACCGATTCGATCTTTAATCCGTTGTCCAGTAGGTTTTTCGCATGTGAGGCGATATAGGATTCCAGTTCTTCCGGGTTTTCCACACCAATGGTTAAAGCATCGTTCTTCGACCAGTTTTGAACCAGTTCCACGATCAACTGTTGCATAAATAATTTGTCTTCCACAACCGTTTTTACCTGTGTGGTAGACAACTTGTCGGTCACCAGATTGATGATTTCCGTTTTTAGTGCTTCGGTAGATTGGGCAGCATAGAGTTTCAACTCTGCCTCTGTGTTTTTTCTCAGTTCTGTGCTTTCCTTTTCCGCAGAAGAAATCAATTCTTTGGCTTTGGTGCGAGCCGCATCCACTATCTGTTGTTCTTGCGCCCGTGCTTCCGCAATAATCCTCCCGGCTTCTTCTTTGCCCTTTTCGACGCCTTCCGTGTAAAGTTTCGAAGTAAGTTCCTGAATCTTATCCATATATTAGTATGTAATGAGTTTTTTTCTGAAAAACTGACACTCTTTCTTCCCAGTGTGCTGATTTTCAATATGTTGTGAAAACATATAAAGTGAATTTACAAATTTACAAAAAAGAAAGTATAATTATTGCTTTATCATTTCAAAAAAATAGAATCTTTTATTAAAAATGGAATTTATTTTGTTTTCTGAAATGAAAATGATACAGTAGCTACTGTTTTGTATCTTTTGACAAAGATATGATATGAAGAGGTTTCCTGTTACATTAACTCCCCGAAACGAAAGATTTGGGTACTGAACTGCATAAAGCCATTACCCGGTCGTATATACGGTCAAAAAGATAATAACCGGTCAAATTGGGGTATATCGTCTTTTTGAAGTAATTTTGCGCCAATGGACAAAAAAATCTTCAGGCTCGCCCTTCCCAATATCATCACCAATATCACCGTCCCCTTGCTGGGAATGATCGATATTGCCATTGCCGGCCGACTCGGCTCGGCTGTGTATATCGGAGCCATTGCACTCGGTGCCAATATCTTCAATATGATCTACTGGAACTTCGGCTTTCTCCGGATGAGTTCCAGCGGGTTTGCCTCCCAGGCGTTGGGAGCCCGGAATTTTCCGGAGGTGATGAATGCATTTATCCGTTCGCTGGCGATCGGTCTGGGAGTAGGGGTGCTGATCATATTATTGCAATATCCTATAGGGATGTTAGCTTCCGGTTTGATACAGTCGGGCCCTGAATCCACGGATCATGTGATGACCTATTTCCGTATTGTGGTATGGGGAGCGCCGGCTGTATTGGGTATGTATGCTTTTAAAGGGTGGTTTATCGGTATGCAGAATGCGAAGATCCCTATGGTCGTCGCCATACTGAATAATTTGCTGAATATTGTCCTGAGCCTGCTTTTTGTGTTCGGCTTTGGGATGAAGATTGAAGGGATCGCATTAGGAACAACACTTTCACAAGTTATTTCGCTGATGGTGGCAGCCGGGTTCTGGTGGAAGTACTATCGCCGATTACGGAAATATATCCGTAAGGAAACTATTTGGGACAGACAAGCTATACGGGAGTATTTCAGGGTGAACAGTGATATTTTTGTCCGTACTTTTTTGTTGACTTTGGTGACTACCTTTTTCACCTTCGCCTCCTCAGGAATGGGAGAGACTATATTGGCCGTGAATGCTTTGCTGATGCAGTTCTTTATGCTGTTCTCCTATTTTATGGATGGTTTTGCCTATGCGGGTGAAGCGCTGACCGGACGGTTTTATGGAGCAAAAAACCGGGAGTACCTGCAATGGATGATCCGCAGGATCTTTTTCTGGGGATTGATAGTGAGTCTTGCTGCTGTAGTGATCTATATGCTCTTTCCCGATCCGATATTGCATATCATGACCAATGATCTTGTTATTATTGAGCATACCAAAGATTTTATGTTCTGGACGGTGCTGATTCCTATTGTCGGCTTTGCCGCATTTCTGTGGGACGGTATTTTTATCGGAGCAACAGCTTCCGCCGAGATGCGCAACGCGATGATCCTTTCGTCTATCGTCTTTTTTGCCTGCTATTTTATCATGACACCGCTGTGGGGAAATAATGGCCTCTGGCTGGCGTTTATCCTCTACCTTTTTGTACGAGGCGCTACACAGACCCTTTGGGCGAAGAAAGCATTACAGGTGTAAATTGAAAATTGAAAGTGAAGAATGAAAAGTGAAAAACGGAATTAGTAAGATTTGATGATCTGAGATTGTAGTAATTAGTAATTTGTCATTGGTAATTTTCAATTTTTAATTTTTAATTGGTCATTGGTCATTGTTATAGGAATTGGATACAGTAAAAATATGAAACCGACAGGATTGCCCTTATTTCTTGAAACTTCTCTCATGTTTTCCAGTAATACCTATTTTTCCGGTTCAACAATATCGGAAAAATAATAAGGAGAACAATTAGTCTTATGGGCTGAATTTGAACTTAAGAAAGTGAATGGAGGTATTACTACCATACACTCCCCTAATGGGATACAATTATGGCTTTTGAAAAAAGTGATTGAACTTTTGTCGAATAGCGTATTGTCCTACCCTAAAAGTACGGGATATCGCATCCTGTGCTTTTGAACATTCAAACTCTTTTCATCTGATTATTGCAATTTTCGATGATCGACAAACTGTTTTAAAGAAAACGGCTATAGATTATAGTTATAGAAAATATCTATTCACTTGGTCTCGGTTACAAGTTATATGATCTTAGCCTGTTTAGAAATATGTACATTTCAACTTCTATGGACGTTTGGAGACAACCAAAAGATTTCCAGTTCAGAACGAACTCATCTTTTACAGGTTTCCGGATAGCGCAAAAATTAGAATATCAATTCCTACCTGATAAATATTTAGATCGAAATAATTTTTCTTTCTTTCTTTCTTTCTTTCTTGGTTACGATTATAAAACTAAAGGCTATATGCCTGAAAGTTTTTACCTGAAAGAAAATTTCAGTGTAAAGGCCGGTTTTAAAGTGAATCTGAAATAGCTTCCGGTATTAATTCAGATTTGATAAACTATATCGAAAGCCCCAGGGAATCTTATACTACCCTCTATTCATTCAATAGAAATAAAACTACTTTCGAGATTCAATAACGGATATACATATTTCAGCCCGTATACCAGAAAATCAGATAGGGCAGCTTTCATGACTCTTTTCTCTAGACAACAAAAAAGGCAGTGAATGGTTGTTTGTAAAAAACAATTTATATCTTTACCGTGAAACTCTACTATAAATGAATAGTGGTTATCACTGTAATATAAAATAACTGCTTATGCTATTTGTCATTTTATCACTATGTTTGATCCCTATCGCATTTGTGTTCAAAAACAAGAAAGTCAGGTATACATTGTTGGTGTGTGCGATAATTCTGTCTCTTTTGAGTTTCTTTGTATCCTAAGAAATCATAACATTCGAAACAGTTCCTGCTCATATTACAGTTAAAATGGATCACATTTAAACGTTGTCTTACAGGGGAGCTGTTTTCATATGTTTCCTCTTGTGAGTAATGGTACAGTTGTCGGATATACAGCGGAAAATAAAGAAACAGGCCTATGACAAAGTAAGAAGTTTAAATTTATTATCTCGATAATGGAAAATTTTGAGGATTACGAGAAAGAACTGAGAACGATCAATATACATACTGCTGGTGGCGTCTCGTTGGCGATTACCATCGCTGCGGCAATATTGTTCGGCATTCCTTTTTACTTTATATGGAGGCCGGAGTTCTCGTTTTCGCTACAACAAAGCTTCTTATTTTTATTGCTATTCGTGGCAGGTATTGTCATTCATGAACTGATCCACGGTTTTTTCTTCGGTTTATTTGCTAAAAAGGGGTTTAAAAGTATTCGGTTTGGAGTGATGTGGAAGATGCTTACACCTTATTGCCATTGCAAGGAACCGCTAAAAATAAAGCACTACTTCCTTGGCGCGTTGATGCCGGCGCTACTGCTGGGAATTATCCCGGCCGTTATATCGCTTTTCAACGGCAGTGGGCTGATGTTGATATTGGGAGTTATTTTTATTGGTGCCGCGGCGGGTGATTTTATGATAGTATGGATACTGAGGAAAGAGCATCCTGAAACTTATGTACAGGATCATTCGTCGGAAGTGGGCTGTTTTGTTTACCGGAAGAGTTAGTATGATGTCAAAACATAGAGATAAAGTATCTAAGCAGCAGTTTCTGCTTTTATTGATCATTGCTGGTGCATTGTTTGTAATGACCTTTCTGTTTAGCCTTAGCACAACGCTTTCGGAATGGTATATGCGTGTGATTTATCCCATTGTAGCCATAATGCTCTCTTTTATCTCGAATATTTTCTCCTTTTCGTTATACGATATATTCCTGATCGTGGCGGTACTGCTGTTGATAAAGCTGATCCTGTTCGTCATCATGCGAAAGATCTCCTTTTCGAAGTTCCTCTTTTCGCTGATCCGGTTCGTGACGGTTATTGTCACCTGGTTCTATTTTGGCTGGGGAATCGCTTATTTTCGGGAAGATTTCTACGATAGGAGCGATGTGACAGAAACGTCATTCGATCCGGAAATCTGCAGGGACTTTGCCGTCCGGTTTATTGAGGATGCAAACCTTTATTACACCGATTGTACGGATATGGATAAGGCGGATGTCCGGCGCGGAATCGAATTATCGTACAAGGCATTGCCCAAACCGCTAAACATATCGTATACTAACGGGAAAAGGAAGGTGAAGCCGATGATGTTCGAGTCGCTCTATTCGAAAATGGGTGTTTCCGGCTATTTCGGCCCATTCTTCAATGAAATCCATGTGAATAACTATAGTCTGAATTTCACCTGCCCGTTTACTTTAGCGCATGAGATGGCCCATCAGTTCGGCATCGCTGCCGAATCGGAAGCAAACCTGTATGCTTTTGTTGTTTGTGCCCGCAGTGACGATGAAAAGATACGGTACAGCGCATATGTGTCAACGCTCCGGTATGTGTTGAACGATATACGCCGGTTCCTCCCGGATGAGTATGAATCGCTGGTTTTGTCCATCCGGCCGGAGATCATTGCAGATCTGCGACGAAACCGGGAGCATTGGCTTGCGGCAAGGGACGAATCCCTGTCGGATATGCAGGATAAGGTATATGATGCTTATCTGAAGACAAATAAAGTAAGTGGAGGGCAGGCTAATTACTCTGAAGTAGTCGGCTTATTGGTTTCAAGTTATGATGTTTTATTATAAGCAATCAACTATAATTCCACATCCCACATTCCACATCCCACATTCCACATCCCACATTCCACATCCCATATCCCACATCCTAATGTCTTACTCCAAATATTCCCCGACTTTACCGCTGATCTGCAGTAAGGAGATTTCGTAAAGTTTGGTATTGTACCGTGCGGTGAGAAGCCGCTGTTCCGCTTCGAGCAGGCTGTTTTGCGCTTCCCGCAGTTCCAGTCCCGACAGGTCTCCGATCTTGTACCGTTCCATGGCGATCTCGTAGTTCAACTCCGCATTTTCGAGGCTTTCTATTTCCAGATTGGTCAGTTCCATGTTATTCTGATAGGCCATCCACATATTGGAAAAGTCGCTTTCCAGTGCCAGTTTGTTCCTTTCAACCTGTAACTCCCGGTTCTGGACGGTGATCTCGGCATTTTTCTGCTCCCTTCGGCGATTGAACCCGTCGAAGAGGGTATAGCCGAGCGTAAGTCCCACGTTCGGCCCCCAGGTCCGTTGCCTGTCGAATGTTCCCGTATTATAGTTATAGTGCGTAAAACCATAACCTGCGTTCAATCGCAGATAGGGATAATTGCGGCTTCTCAGGGTTTTAAGATCCAGTTCACTCAGCGTTTTGTTTTTTCCGCTCAGCAGGAGAACCGTGTTGTGTTGCATGGCCCGGTTGAACAATTCTTCTTTCGAGAGGGCAGTATCGAAAAGAATGGTAGTGTCTTTCGCCAGGAAGTGTTGCTCCACATCGCCTCCCATCATCTCATTCAATCGTATCCGGGAGCTGTTGAGAATCTCGTACTGCTGTATAAGCAGTGAGCTGTCTGCATTGAAATCGACTTTCGCCTGTTGCAGGTCGAGCCTTGAAAGGGAACCCACCTGATAACGTGCTTCCACAATGCGCAACCGTTCTTTGGAAAGCGATACCGCATATTGAAGGTTTCCCAGCCGTATCTGCTGTTGCACATAATTATAATATTCCGCCGTGAGGTTGGCGATGAATTCCTCCACAGCCAGCCGCGTATTCAATTCCCCGATGGTCTCCAGCTCCTTTAGCCGTTGATAGTTGGCCTGCACCCGGAATCCTTCGAAGATAGTCCAGTTGAGGTTCAGGCCGGCATCCAGCGTTTGTGTATTGGAATTGCGGCTCTGCACAACATCGCCCCCCCCTTCTGCAGGATATTGGTCGGAGTTGTTGCTGCGCAGGTTATAACCCGAGTTCAGGCTGGCTTCCGGCAGGAAGCCGGCATTCCCCAATGTGACATTATTGTCTGAGATCAACTCTTCGTTACGTATGATGCGCAGATCATAATTGTTCTCCAGCCCGATCCTCAGACATTCCTGCAAGTCCATCACAGGCTGTGCGGATGCAGTGGAGGCAAGCAGGAGAAAGAGCAGTAACGGCACATTCTTTATCATCATATAGTCTGTTTTCAATTACAAATTACTCTTGCTCTTTTTTCTTCAGCCTTTTCATCTCTTTCACTTCCCTGTCGGTAGAAAGATAAACGTACATCGCAGGAATGAGGAAAAGGGTAAGCAAGGTCGAGATAAGCAATCCGCCCACTACGGCCGTACCCATGGCGATCCGCCCATTGGCTCCTTCGCCGGTGGCAAACATAAGGGGCAGCAATCCGAGAACGGTGGAGATACTGGTCATCAGGATGGGGCGTAACCGCTGTACCGCCGCTTCAATGATGGCTTTGAGCTTGTTAGCACCGGCATTCTGACGCTGGTTGGCAAACTCCACGATAAGGATCCCGTTCTTGGTCACCAGGCCGATCAGCATAATGATCCCAATCTGGCTGTAAATATTCATCGTGATCCCGAATATCCACATGAACAGTAGTGCCCCGAACAGAGCCAGAGGAACCGTAAACATGATGACAAACGGGTCTTTGAAACTTTCGAACTGCGCGGCCATCACAAGGAAGATCAATACGATGGCCAGTGCGAAAGCGAAAAGCAGGCTGGAAGAACTCTCCCGGAAGTTCCTGGATTCGCCTTCGAGGGCAGTCCTGAACGTTTCGTCCAGCACCTCGGCGGCAATTCTGTCCATTTCTTCCAACCCTTGACCCAGTGAATAACCGGGTGCCAATCCCGCCGAAATGGTGGCTGAATTGAAGCGATTGTACCGGTAAAGCTGGGGAGGGGCAACCGACTCTTCGAGTTTCACCAGGTTGTCCATCTGAATCATTTGTCCGGCATTATTCTTGATGTAAATAGTTTTCAGGTCGACCGGTGTGTTGCGTTGCTGGCGGTTGATCTCACCCAGGATCTGATACTGTTTACCGTTCATATAGAAATATCCCATCCGCTGGCCGCTGAGCGCATATTGCAGGGTTTGGCCGATATCGCGGGTACTTACCCCTAACATGGCTGCTTTGTCGCGGTCGATGATTATCCGTGTTTCCGGTTTGGTAAACTTCAGGTCTACGTCACTCATCTGAAAGTAGGGACTTGCGTTCATCCTGTCCATAAAAGGGGGAATAAACTCTTGCAATTTTTCAATATTAGGCGCCTGTAACACATACCGTATCGGCATGCCGGCACGGCGGCCGCCGAAGGTGGATTGTTGCTGTACGAACGCACGGGCGGCAGTCTCATTCCTTACGGCAAGGGTGAGGGCATCGGCTATTTCCATCTGGCTGCGTTCACGTTGATCCATATCGGGCAAAACTAAGCGCACCATGCCGAATCCGCCGCGGGTCATGGTGATGTTCGATTCCCTTTCGGGCGCGACAGAATCGGCGATCTCTGAGATACGGTCGGTATAGTCCCTGATAAATTCGTAGGTAGCCCCTTCCGGAGCGGAACTTCTGACCATCACCACGGAGCGGTCTTCTAAAGGGGCCATCTCTGCGGGGATCATGTTCCAGAAAAGGATAATAAATACCCCGGAAACAATGATGACGGGCAGGACGAGCCATTTGTGGCGCAGAAACGAACGCAGCGATCTGTCGTAAAACCGGTTCAACCCATCAAAGATTATTTCGGTCTTTTCGTAAAGTTTATTCTTTTTCCGTTTTTTGGCGAGCATTTTGGATGAAAGCATAGGCACAAAAGATAAGGCGGCAAAAGAGGAGATGATGACTGCTCCGGAGATTACAATACTGAATTCACGGAACAGCCGCCCCGTCATCCCTTCCAGAAAAACAATCGGGAAGAATATCGCTACCAGCGTGATGGTGGTGGAGATTACGGCAAAGAATATCTCTTTGGATCCCATAATAGATGCTTCCTCGGGATCCATTCCGCTCTCTACTTTCTGATAGATGTTCTCAGTCACCACGATGGCATCGTCCACTACAAGTCCTACTGCCAGTACGACTGCCAGCATCGACAACACATTGATGGAAAATCCGGCCAGATACATCACGAAAAAGATCCCGATGAGCGAGATAGGGATCACCAATGCGGGGATCAATGTCACGCGCCAGTTCCTTAAAAAAATAAAGATGATAGCTACGACCAGGATGAAAGCGATGACTACCGTGGTTTCCACCTCATGGATGGAGGCCCTGATAAACCTGGTATTGTCGAATGCCACGTCGATGGTCACATCTTCGGGAAGGTCTTTGCGCATTTGCTCCATGCGTACCCTTACCTCGTCGGCAATATTGATATGGTTGGCACCCGGTTGTGGAATGATCACACAACTCACCATAGGCACACCGTTCCTCTTGAGGATATTCTGGCGGTTAGCCGCATCCAATTCGGCGTATCCCACATCGCGGAAACGTACAATACGGAAGTCATTCTCTACTAAGATCAGATTGTTGAAATCTTCCGGGGTTTGCATCAATCCCATGGTACGTATGGATTGTGCTATATGGTCGCCCTCTATACTTCCGGCAGGAAGTTCGATGTTTTCCCTGTCCAGTGCGTTTTTAATATCTATCGGGGTGATATTATATGCCGCCATCCTGAGAGGATCAAGCCACAGACGCATAGCGTAGCGGTATTCACCCCATATCTCCACAGCACTTACGTTAGAGATGGTCTGTAGCCGCTCTTTCACAGTAAGGTCGGCGATCTCGGAGAGTTCCAGCATCGAACGGACAGGACTCTGTATGGTGATCTGCATGATGGGATCGGAGTCGGCATCGGCTTTTGATACCGTGGGAGGATCTACATCGCGGGGCAGGTATCTTTGCGCAATAGAGACTTTGTCTCTTACGTCGTTTGCGGCGGTCTCCATATCCACGCTCAACTCAAACTCCACGGTGATTCGTGAACTGCCCTGGCTACTTTGGCTGATGAGCGACCGGATACCCGGAATACCGTTGATATTCTGTTCCAGCGGTTCCGTAATCTGGTTCTCAATTACTTCCGCATTGGCACCGGGATAGGATACGTGTACGGTAATGATGGGGTTATCCACGTTGGGATATTCGCGGACGGGAAGGCTGGTATAGCCGATCAGACCGAAGATAATGATGATCAGCACCATTACCGTGGCCAGTACCGGTCGCTTTATACTTAATTCCGATAAATTCATCTTGTATTAATCTGCTCTGTTTTCAACCATCTGGCCGATTTGCACCGGCATCCCGTTCCGTAACTGCATTACACCGGTGGTCAGAAGAGTGTCGCCGATATTCAGGCCGCTGATCACTTCTACTGACGAGGATGTACGCATGCCTGTAATAATCTCCACTTCCCTTGCGTTGCCGTTGTCGTACAGATAGGCAATATCGCGCCCCATCTCCTTGATGCTTGAGATACTTGGTATGACGACGGCATTGTCGATCTGATCCAGGTTGATCCGGACACTGGCGGACTGACCCGGTTTCATCCTCCTGTCGGTATTGGGATAGCGGGCCCGTGCAAAGAGATTGAGGGTTTGTACGTCTAACCGTGATTCCACGGCATAAACCGTAGCATTATATACTGTCAGGTCATTTTCCACCGTGAAAAAAATTTCGGTTCCCGGTTGGATCATATTCACGAAATTCTGGGTAAGGGAGAATTCGATTTTCAGGGGTGAGATCTTGGTGAGATTGGCTACCACTACCGAAGGCGAAGCGTATGCCCCTTCACTCACCTGCCTCAACCCGATCATGCCGTCGAAAGGGGCTCTCAGCTCAGTCTGCCGGATACGTGCTTTCACCAGATCTATATCGGCTTTCAGTGTTTCTAGCTGCGTGGCAACCGATTGGTACGTTTCCTGGCTGATGGCATCTTTCTCAAGGAGTGTCTGTTGACGATACAGCCTGTCTTCTGCCAGCGGCAATTGGGCTTCCAGTTTTTTGAGCTCTGCCTGTAACGGAGCATCGTTTACCTTTGCCAGTAATGCCCCTTTTTGTACATAGGAACCCTCCTCGAAATAGATATCGGTGATCTTTCCTGCCGACTCGAAAGTGAGATCTACCTCCTCGTCAGGCAGCAGAACCCCTGTGATCCGGAACATATTGTTCAACGTTTGGGGCTTCAGTACGGTCGCGTTTACCATCAGCGCCCTGCTACCACCTCCGCCTGTATTCATCCGAACGGGAGCATTATCCTGCTCCCCGGGAGTAAGTAGTTGTTTGATCCTTGGGAAGAATGCCATCCCCAGAATTAAAACTGCGATGGAGGCAAATACAATTATTTTTGTTTTCCTATTCATACAATTGTGTAATTTCCTGTCGGCTAATATGCGTAGTATGTATTATTTTATCGCTATATTTCTTATTCGCAAAAAATCTTTCAAAAATACCCATTAAACGAGAGAAAACGTAACATAGAAACGGTTTTTAGTTTTTTTTAGGCCTTAAAATCGATATATCATCCAAATAAGTCGATGAATCCTATACGGATCAGCAATTAAATAACTATTTTTGACATTCAAAAACAGAGATCAATACAAATAAAAATAAGAATAAGTAGGTGTATGAGAAAATTGTTTCTAGCATTGGTGTTTATTATGAGTGGTATACTTCTGGCTGAAGCCCAGGATTGGGCGAACCTGGAGCGGTTCAGGGAGGATAACGCAAAATTGGGATCGGCAAAAACGTGTGACGACCGGGTGGTCTTTATGGGTAATTCCATTACACAGGGTTGGAAAGAAAAGGTACCTGAATTTTTTGAGGGTCGTCCCTATATCAACCGGGGGATTAGCGGGCAGACTACACCGCAGATGTTACTCCGTTTCCGTCAGGATGTACTTAAGTTATGGCCTAAAGTGGTGGTGATCCTGGCCGGAACGAATGATATTGCCGGTAATACTGGCCCGTCGACACTGGAAATGATCGAAGACAATATCCATTCCATGACGGAATTGGCACAAGCGCATGGCATACAGGTAGTGTTGTGTTCGATTCTCCCTGCATACGACTATCCTTGGCGCCCCGGTTTGGAGCCGGCTCCTAAAATTGTGGAATTGAACAAACGTATTAAGCAGTATGCCGGCACACGCGGGGCTGTCTATTGCGATTTTTTCTCTGCCATGGCTGATGAGCGTGACGGCCTGCCGGAAGAACTGTCGGAAGACGGCGTGCATCCAAACAAGGAGGGATACGCCATTATGGGGCCTTTGGTGGAAAATGCCATTGCCCGGGCACTTCTTATGTGGAAGGAGTTTAAATAATATTTTTATTTGATCTTTTTCCTATTGGTTCTTGGATCTTGGCGGCAATCCCAAATTGCCGCTATATATATTGTATCCCCTTTTATATAGTAAATAACTTTGTAATTATGCTTTACTATTAATCCCCGAAATATTTGAGGTTCATTAATTAATACTGGTTCAACCGCAGCCATTAGAGGAAAATCACGAAGTCGGTCTATTTCATCCAGAAAATCATTGTATAATCTAACCGCCGCATGTTCATTCGTTCCGGCAATTGAATTATAGATGTCTTCTAAATGCTCTTCGGCTGCGATTAAAAATTTTATTTTCATTTACGGGGATGTTTTCTTCTCATTTCTTCCATAGATTTGCCTCCTCCGTTTCGTTCATCTTCAACAGAACGTCTTACTTCCTCTATTAACTCTTCTGATGAAAATTGACAGGGAGTAGTTTTTATTCTACGATAGTAGGCTTGTACCCGTTCGATTACAGAGCTATCTTGCTCGTTTTCTATTTCTTTTTGAAATTGGGCTTTCAATTCTAATGTTGCCATGTACAACTCCTTTCTTTTTTGATACAAACAAAGATAATATTCTTTTCTCAGATTGTGGAGATCTGTGACAATTTAGCATTTTTTCTTATTTTGCTTTATAATCATTCCTAGTTCCTGCTCCTTTGGCTGTATATGGTAAATATAATTACAACTACTCCCTGACTCCGTTTACTATTACGGTTCTATGAATTCGTATGCATTGATATCTCTTAACCCGGGTGCGCTGAAGTATGTTCCCAAATCTCCCCTGATCTTTACTTTTTTATCGAAATTGTCTGGGTTATCTCGTAGATTCAGTGCATTTCTGGCACTTCCGGTGCCCAGCATCACCGGTATAATCCGCGATAAGTCAGTCTCTCCTTGATTGTCTGCCAATGCGAGATTGGTTTGAGAGACATCACCGGATAAATCGGTCGAAAAACTGTTCATGGAGGAAGACGAAAAATATCCCACAATATACCCTTCCACCCATACACCGGCTTTACCTTGGTATTCTTGCGCTTGGATTACCGTGTAGGGCGATCTCTTTGACCCGGGTATTATCGGAGGGTTTTCGTTCGTGGTAGGTACAGTCGCATTGGTGGAAGGCCCCTCAATCCAATTGGATATTGTTCCTACGGTAACGGCGGGTGTCCGATCCGAATCTAAAAAAACATTATAAATGTACCGGGTCGATTTATCGAAAGATTGGATCTCCGGTACACTACTCAGGGGGTATTTGAACGTTTCATCATCCAATAGGAACCACAATTCCATCCCGTTGAGGCTGGATGTGGGCAAAAGGATCGCCTCGGCGGTCGCTCCGTCGGATGCCACCATACAGGCAATATTGCCGGTTGCGGAAGGCGCCGACAATGTCCCGTCCGTAAGGTTGAAATTGGCATTTATCCCTGCGTTGGTGATAATTACTTCTATGCCGTTCAGGTTAGGTATAAATTTGTGCTCTATCGTGAGCGTGATTTTCGCCAGTTGGTGGGAGAACAACATATTGACATTGGGTTTACCCGAGTTGAATGCTTTTGCATTATCGGAATAGAGGAGGTCTATATCGGACTGTACCGACTGATTGGACAGGTCGATAGGATATGTCAAGTTGGCAATCATCTCTTTATAAGGATAATATCCGATGAAATCCACATTCGATCCATCGAGCGGGAAGGTAATGGTGGTCGCCCCTTTTGCCGGTAAAAACGTTGATGTGCCTGTAGTTTCATACTTTGTATTCTGCACGATGGCCGAAGGTCCGAGTGCTTCGCCCGATTTCTTCATATACACGCCTATGGCATCTCCTTTATCCCACGTGGAACCGGAGGCGCGGGTCTGCAGCCCCTCGATCGCAGCACTTAATTGAACTTTCTTGCCTGCGCCTGGAGGGATTGGCGTATCCCCTTCGCACGAAGCGATGACAAAACAGATGAGAGAACAAAAGAACAATAATTTTTTTGCTTTCATGATGTGATTTTTTTTGATTTTCACCTTGTCAAGGTGATGTTCTGAAAAAAATGAGTAGTGAATAGTACAAGGTCAAAGTACGCGGTATAGATAACGTAAACTAATCTCAGCACCGTACCACAAAGATTATTGTACGGCGGAAAGGACACACAAGATATATTATCCCATTTCTAAAATGAAACGGAATGCAATTACAAAATAATACATGTGAAATCCAAATGTATTAACGAAATAATATTTAAAAACAGTTAAGGTCTTGGTCGCTGTTACTGGGTTGACAAGTGTCTCTCAATGAGACACGTAAAATCAAATAATGATTTATATTCCAGTAAGATGGTAATTTCCCGATCCTAATTCGATTTCGATACTATTTTCCGTTTCCGTAACATTCCTTATGCCCTTCCCTGTTGGTGTCGACACGTTCAGTTCCTTTGGCAACCTGATGATGGCTGAACTGTTTCCGGGAATGGTAATATCCCAATGGAATGTTCCGTTTTCTTTTTTCCATTCGCTTTTAATTTCTCCGTAAACCGATTTATAGGAGGCTTTTACATGCGATAATCCTTCGGGGAATTTCGGCTCCATCAGCAGTTTTTTATAAGCCGTACTTTCCGGATGGTTTTTGATCCCTGCCAGATCCTCATAAAACCAGATAAGCAGATCGCCCAGTAACATCACATGATTCGCGGAATTCATTGCCGGATCGGCCGTATCTCCGTTCCACAGTTCCCAGATGGTGGTCGCCCCTTTTTCGATCATATATCCCCAACTGGGATAGGTACGGTTGGTGGCGATCCTGTAGGCCAGATCTACATTTCCCTGTTCCGTCAGACCGCGCATCAGGTGCTGGATTCCCAATACTCCTGTGCTAACATGACCGTTGAAATCCACCTCTGTCTTGCGTACGATATTGTCGAACACTTTTTGTTCATATCCTTCCGGTACCAGCCCCAGGCGAAGCGAAAGAATATTGGCCGTGACAGTATTATTATCATACAAAGCTGAATCAGTATTGAAAAAACGGGCATTATACGCCTCTTTGATCTTCGATGCCAGCTCTTGATACCCTGCTATATCTTTCGTGTTGCCAGTGAGCAGGGCAAATTCGCTCATGAGGTCCAACAGACTGTAATACATCGTGGTACTGAGTACTGCTCCAGCGGTTTTCCTGGTGGGGTCCTGCGAGTGGATGAGTTCCTGCGATTCGGGCGGCATACACCAATCACCATAGGTGTCTTTAGTGACGATATAATCCTGCATCGATACCTGTTGAATACGCTCCAGATACTGCTTCATGGAGGAATAGTGTCTTTTTATGGGTTCGGTGTCGCCATATTGCCGCCACAACATCTTTGCCCCGTAGAAATAGGCGGCCGGCCAGGTCACATCGTCATTGTAGATGGTCCAGTATCGTGGGGAGACCACCGAAATGCTGCCTTCAGGGCTTTGCGAGTCTTCGATATCCTGTAGCCATTTGCTGTAGAGTAGTGCATTGTCGAACACGAAGGCTTCTCCGAAGCAGCCGGTCGCACGGTCACCCAGCCAACCCTGACGTTCGTCCCGTTGCGGGCAGTCGGTGGGCATACCCCTGTAGTTTCCGCGGATACCCCAATAAGCGTTTTTGAATATTTGATTGATGGTTTCGTCGGATGTCTCGAATTGTCCGGTCGTTTCCATTTGGTCATAGATAACCCTGCCGGTGAAATCCGACAATTCCGGTTGGTAATCGAGGCCCGATATTTCTACGAAGCGGAAT
>Ga0129314_1000249_pt1 | contig 65022 bp, 70 predicted proteins | sample O1111metagenome_FD_94431 | JGI IMG/M metagenome (GOLD analysis project Ga0129314, IMG submission 94431) | Orangutan individual fecal microbial communities from fecal samples from Wisconsin, USA - O1111 metagenome | ecosystem: Host-associated > Mammals > Digestive system > Large intestine > Fecal... | reverse complement strand
GTCACTGTGCGGCGGGATGTGGCCATGACCGGTGAGATTTCTCTGCGGGGGCGTGTGATGCGGATCGGCGGACTGAAAGAAAAAACCATGGCTGCTCTGCGCCATGGCATCCGAACGGTGATCATTCCTGCGGATAACGAAAAGGATCTGAATGAAATTGATCAGACTGTGCGCAAGCAGCTGAATTTCATCACAGCACAGCGGATGGAAACGGTTTTGGCTGCTGCACTGAATCATAAGACGGAAATGGCCCCCGGAATCCTGAAGGGTCTTCCGGAGGATGTAAAGACAAAGGCACCCCAACCGGGATTGCAGCAATAGAGAGGTACAGCATGAATTTTCAGAATGTTGAATTTTTGATTTCCGCGGCATCTCCAAAGGATTTTCCCCAGAATCGGCTGCCGGAAATTGCTTTTGCCGGAAAATCCAATGTGGGAAAGTCCTCAGTGATCAATCGTCTGCTTCAGCGAAAGAATTTTGCCAGAGTTGGGGAGAAGCCCGGTAAAACCATTCATGTCAATTATTTTGTCATTGACAAAAAGGCATATCTGGTGGATCTTCCCGGCTATGGCTTTGCCAAGGTTTCCCAGAAGGAAAAAGACCGCTGGGGAAAGCTGATGGAGGATTACTTTGCGGCAAATCGCATTGATTTGGGTGTTCTGATCGTGGATTATCGGCATCCGCCTACGAATAATGATATTACCATGGCAAACTGGTTCCTGGAAAGCGGCTGCCCCTTTGTGGTGGTGGCCAACAAAATGGACAAGCTGAAGAAAAGCGAGCTGGAACCCAACCTGCGTACCATTCGGGAGGATCTTGGTCTGCCTGAGGAAACGCCTGTGATCCCGTTCTCTGCGGAAAAGGGAAATGGTCGGGATGATCTTGTCAAACTGGTATTGGCTGCGGTAAAAGAAAAATAAAAAAATCGGAGGTCAGGCACTGCTGCCTGGCCTCCGATTGCGTAATCGGGTTATTATTTTGCGATCTCAGACTTGTAAGCCTTCAGAGCCTTTGCCAGCTGATCGGGGCAGGAGGTCGTCTTGCTGTTGCAGGTAGTGCCCTCCAAGCGGGAGATCACTTCGTCGATATCCATGCCCTCCACCAGAGCGCCGATTCCCTTCAGGTTGCCATTGCAGCCGCCGACATAGGTGACATTCTTTACCTTGTTGTCCTCCACATCAAAAAAGATGGTCTTGGAGCAGACACCGCTTGTGTTGTACTGAAACATTGTTTTTCTATCCTTTCAAATAAATTATACAATCAGATCGGCAAGTTTTGCCTGGGTGATGGATTGCAGACCCTCTGGGGGCAGAACCATTTGGTGACCCCGTTCTCCGGCAGAGACTGCAATTTCATCCCACAGGGTACAGGTTTCGTCAAGAAACGTAGGGTAGTGCTTTTTCATGCCTACAGGGCTGCATCCGCCGCGGATATAGCCTGTCAGCCCCAGAAGCTCTTTCACAGCCACCAGCTCTATGCTTTTGTCACCGGCTGCCTTGGCTGCTTTTTTCAGATCCAGTTCACAGCAAACCGGGATACAGAATACATGAATCCCGGTTTTGGGCCCCCGGGCTACCAGGGTTTTGAACACCTGCTCCGGAGGCATACCGATGGCCTGGGCGGCGTGGTTGCCGTTCAGGTCGTTTTCGTCGAATTCATAGAAATGCTCCCGGCAGGGGATTTTTGCCTGCTGAACTAACCGGACTGCATTGGTTTTTGTTGCCATAATCATCACCGGGCCTATTATAAATCAAGTTGAGCAAAAGTGCAAGGTGGATGAAATATCATTTTTTCGGATATACTGTGAAAAAAGAGGAGGGCTGCTATGAATACCAAGGATAATGCGGAAATGAAAGAGCAGGAGCGGGAGGAGATCAAAGAGCTGGGGGCGGAGATCACCCGTTCCGAAAAGGGGAATATCTATACTCTTACCATCATTGGGCAGGTCGAAGGGCACATGATCGCCCCGGAAACAGTGAAAACGACAAAATATGAGCATATTCTGCCGCTTTTGGCAGGGATCGAAGAAAGTGATGATATTGACGGTTTGCTGCTTCTGCTCAATACGGTAGGCGGGGACATTGAGGCGGGACTTGCCATTGCAGAAATGATCGCAGGGATGAAAAAGCCAACGGTTTCTTTGGTTCTGGGCGGGGGACATTCCATTGGCATCCCACTGGCGGTTTGCACCAAAAAATCTTTTATTACCCACACAGCCAGCATGACAGTCCACCCGGTGCGTATGACCGGTCTGGTGGTGGGTGCCCCGCAGACCTTCCGCTATTTCCAGCGGATCCAGGAGCAAATTGCGGATTTTGTAACGGCAAATTCTAAAATTTCCCGGGAGGATTTTGAGCACTATATGATGGCAACAGGGGAGATGGCTACCGATGTGGGAACCATTCTCTATGGAAAGGAAGCTGTGGCTTCCGGCCTGATCGACCGGCTGGGCGGACTCAGCGATGCCCTGGCGGCCCTGCACAAGATGATCGACAAACAAAGCCACGGGAAAGAACAAATGAAAAACGAAAAATAGGACTGGAAATCAGAAGGAAAATATGTTATTATAAAGTGAATTGCTTTACGAAGGAGGGACAGACATGAGCTTTGGCTGGCTGCAAAGCCTGATATTTGGTGTAATTACAGGGCTGGCAGAGGTTCTGCCTGTTTCCGCCCCGGTGCATAGCCGTGTCCTGATGAAATTTATGGGCAGGGGGAATGCCTCGCCCATGCTGGATTTGTTTATTCATCTGGGTGTTTTGGCTGCACTGTATGTTTCCTGCCTGACCCATATTTTGAAAATTGTGCGGGCAAGGAATATGGCCCGGATCCCCAAGCGGAAGCGCAAGCGCCCTCTGGACACCAAAAGCCTTATGGATTGGAAACTGCTGGTTACCATGCTGCTGCCTGTGATTCTGGGTCTGGTGTTTTATCGCCGGCTGGCAGCCCTTTCGGAAAATATGATCATTATGGCGACGCTGCTGTTCCTGAACGGCTTGATCCTGTATATTCCTCAGTTTTTGCCCTCCGGGAACAAGGACTGCCGCACCCTTTCCAGAGTGGAAGGCTTGCTGATGGGTCTTGGCGGTGTTTGTTTTGCGGTGCCGGGGTTGTCCGGCGTGGGAACGGCTCTGTCTGTCGCTTCCGTATCCGGCGTGGATCGCAAATATGGACTGAGCATGATCCTGCTGATGAATATGGGAATCGTAGCAGGAGAGGCAGTCTATGACTTCCTGGATCTGCTGGCAGCAGGCTTTAGCGGACTGTCCATTATGATTTTGCTCAGTTACTTATTGGCTGCCGTTGCAGCATTCGTCAGTGCCTTTTTGGCTGTGAAGCTTCTGCGGTCCCTTTCGGAAGACAGGGGCTTTGGCTGGTTCGCCTATTACAGTTGGGGCGCAGCGCTGTTTACCTTTGTGTTAAGTCTGATGGCATAAGGAGGTACCTATGGCTGACAAGAAAAAACCAAGTCGTGCGGAGCAGGCTGTCTCCGATGTGAAAAAAAGCTCCGGAAGCACCAATTCCAAATCTGCATCCAAATCCGGTGCATCCAAGCAGGCATCTTCCGGGAAGAAAAAACCTGCCACAAAACCGGCAAAGAAATCCTCAGGAGGAAATGTTCCTTTTGCAATCACTTGCTTTGGGCTGTTTGCGTTGTTTTTCGTCATCGGCGTCAGCCCGGAGGGCGCAATCCTTCAGTTCCTGAAAAACATCCTCTGGGGACTTCTGGGGCAGGCTGCGTTCTATTTTTCCATTCCTGCACTGCTTTACTTATTTATCATTCATATTTTTTGCCGCCGGACAGATGTGAAGATGCGCAGTATTTGCACTGTGCTCTTCGTGTTGCTGTGCGGCTGTATTTACCATCTGGCGGTTCAGAACCAGGGAATGGCATCGGGATTTGATGCCATTCCGGATCTCTACCAGTCTGGCTATCAGGGATTCAGCGGCGGTGTTTTCTGCGGAAGTCTGGCGCTGCTGATGAAATGGGCCTTTGGAAGATGGGCTGCCATCCTGATCAGCGTGATTGCTGCGATTCTGCTGCTTCTGGGGGCGATGGAGATTACCGTTCCCAGCCTGATCCGGGCCATTGCCAATCGTCCCAGAGAAGAGGACGAGGATGTGCAGGAGTATGTAGATCCGGCATCCCTGATGGTCAATCATATTGCCAACAAGCGGATCGAAAAAAAGCGCCAGCACAATGCCCGGCTGGAAACCTACGCTTATGTGGAGGAGCCTGAGGAAGAGGTGCAGCCGAAAGCCATTGCTCAGGGCAGTAAGGCAAAGCCGAAGCAAACAAAAGAGGAACTCCCTCATGGGGAAAATGTCCCGAGACAGGAATCGTCCGGAACACCTTCCAGAGCTGCGGATGTGATGAACACCATTGACCTGGATATCAGCGCCCCGGTGTTTACCACCCAGGGGAAGGAAGTTTCCGTTGATATTCCCCGGGAAAAGGAAATTGTGACCGGTGAAACCATGCCTCCTTTTGATATGGAGGAAGAATCTGCCCTTGCCGATCTGGCAGCAGCAAGGGCAGCGGCAGAAAAGGCACAGTCCGCCCCGGCACCGGAGCCAAAGCCTGCCGAAAAGAAGAAAGAGAAACTGTCACAGAAGCATGTCGAGGATTCTGCTCAGCAGGTCGCAGAAGAAATTGAGAAGGGGAAAGCGGCTCAGCAGCCGGATTATTGCTTTCCACCCATTGATCTGCTGAAAAGTCCTGCCCGTGCCAGTGCAGACGGCACTGAAGAAATGCGGGAGAATTCCCGCCGCCTGAATGAAACTCTGGCAAGCTTCAATATTGATGCGCACATCATCAATGTGACCCGCGGCCCCAGTGTGACCCGATACGAAGTGGAGCTGGACAAAGGCGTTCGCCTGAACAAGCTGACCGGCTGCGCCGATGATATTGCGCTGAGCCTGGGTGCCTCCGGCGTTCGTATCGCCGCTGTCCCCGGAAAAATCTCCGTGGTGGGCATTGAGGTGCCCAACCGCAATGTGACCACCGTATCTTTGCGGGATGTGCTGGATTCTCAGGAGTTTGCCAAGGCCAAGTCCAAGTGCTCCATTGGTTTGGGCAAGAGCATTGATGGCAACTGCGTGATCGGCAACATTGCCAAGATGCCCCACCTTCTGATTGCCGGTACCACCGGTTCCGGTAAGTCCGTCTGTATGAATTCCATCATCATCAGTCTGCTGTACAAGGCAGGCCCGGAGGATGTAAAGCTGATCATGGTGGATCCCAAAATGGTGGAGCTGGGCATTTATAACGGCATTCCCCATCTGCTGATCCCTGTGGTCACCGATCCCAAGAAAGCGGCAGGCAGTTTGCAATGGGCAGTGACGGAGATGCTCCGCCGGTATAAGCTGATGTCAGATCTTGGCGTTCGGGATCTGGAATCCTATAACTCCATTGTTTGCGCCGAGGAGGAGGGGCAGAAGCTTCCCTCTGTTGTGATCATTATTGATGAGCTGGCAGACCTGATGATGGTAGCGGCCAAGGAAGTGGAGGACTCCGTCTGCCGGATCGCCCAGATGGGCCGTGCTGCCGGTATGCACCTGATCATTGCCACCCAGCGGCCTTCTGCCAATGTGATCACCGGCTTGATGAAAGCCAATATTCCTTCCAGAATCGCTTTCTCCGTGGCCTCCGCCATGGAATCCCGGATCATTCTGGATACCATGGGCGCTGAAAAGCTGGTGGGCAAGGGCGATATGCTTTATGCGCCCATCGGCTGCGGAAAGCCTCTGCGTGTTCAGGGATGCTTTGTTACCGATACCGAGGTGGAAGCAGTCACAGGATATGTCAAGGAACATTATGTGGCAGACTACAACCAGGATGTGCTCAAGGAGATCGAAAAGCAGGCTGCCCAGACAGGCAAAAAATCCTCTGTTTCCGACCCGGATCCCACGGCGGAAGAACTGGAAGGGGACGAAATGCTCCCTGCTGCTGTTGACGTGATTCTGGAGACCGGACAGGCTTCCGTCTCTATGCTGCAACGCCGGCTGAAACTGGGCTATGCCCGGGCAGCACGGATCGTGGATGAGATGGAGGAGAAGGGAATCGTAGGCCCCTTCCAGGGGAGCAAGCCCCGGGCCATTCTTATCACAAAGGAGCAGTGGGCAGCCCAGAAGGGCACTGGCGAGCAGCTTGGTTTTGACGATCTGCCGGAAACCGAGGAACAGGCCCCGTTTTGATCTGAGGCGGGTAACCGCTTGAGATAAGGCAGCATCGTACAAAGGTGTATGCGGATTTTGCAAACAGTGTTTGAGCCGATTTTCGGTTTCAGGCACTTTGTCAAAACTGTCTGCCCGGTGTGCGTTGATGCCAAAGAATAATTTTGCATCCCATCCGAAAGGTCGGAGGGACAGCAAGGAGGAACAATATGAAAAACGTAAAAAAGATGACCGGTGTTGCCCTGCTGATGGCACTTGTTGTGGTGCTTCAGCTGCTGGGTGGAATGATTCCGCCTGTAGGCGGATTCACCATCTCCCTGGTTCTGATCCCCATTGTCATGGGCGCAGCTCTCTATGGCCCTCAGACCGGCGCTCTGCTGGGTGCAGCCTTTGGCGTGGTGGTCGTGATCGGCTGCATCAGCGGTACGGATTTTGGCGGTGCCATGGTTTTCCAGGCAAACCCCATTCTCTGCGTGCTGGTGGTCATGGGCAAGGGCATTCTGGCAGGCTTCCTGTCCGGCGTAGTGTATGCTGCGCTGAAGCAGAAGAACAGCACCCTGGCCATGGTTCTGGCAGCAGCGGTCTGCCCGGTGGTTAACACAGGAACCTTTGTGCTCTGCATGGCTGCTTTCTTTATGGATGTCCTGTCTGTCTGGGCAGGCGGCAGCAATGTGCTGGGTTACATTCTGTCCGGACTGATGCTGTGCAATTTTGTCCCTGAGCTGGTTATCAACCTGATTTTCAGCGGCGCAGGTGCCCGGATCCTGAAATCTCTGGATAAGTAAAATATCTTCCATTGCCCCGGCAGCTTCGGCTGTCGGGGCTTCTTGTTTGCATAACCCCGGATGGAGCGCATAGCATGGACTAGGAGTGATGCCAATGATGTGTGCATGGGACAAGCTAATGGAAATTATACCGCCACGGATGCGGGAGCTGGTGAACCGAATGGGACGAGATACGATGCAGGAATTCCGGCTTCGGGAGAGTTTTCCGCCGGAGTTGGTTTTACAGAAAAGCAGTTACTGGCTGGATGACAAATGCAGCCGGGAGGACATTGCCTTTTGCCTCCAATCTGCCAGCCGTTATTCCCCCTGGGCGGCGGATTCTCTCAAAAAGGGATATCTGACGGCTCCCGGAGGCCACAGAATTGGTGTCTGCGGACAGGCACTGTATCAAAAGGGCCAGATGATGGGAATTCGGGAGCCCAATTCTCTCTGTATCCGGGTAGCAAGAGATTTCCCGGGAGTAGGAGATCGCGCCCCCCAGGAAGGGTCTGTCCTGATCCTGGGTGCGCCGGGGTGGGGAAAGACCACTTTGCTGCGGGATCTGATTCGGCAGCGCTCCCGAACCCAGGCCGTTGCTGTGGTGGACGAGCGCGGCGAGCTGTTCCCGGAAGGTTTCGACAGAGGGGGTCGGACAGATATTCTTCGGGGCTGCCGAAAGGCAGAGGGGGTGCAGCAGGTCCTGCGAACCATGGGACCGGCGTGTATTGCGGTAGATGAGATAACGGCAGGGGAGGACTGCGCAGGACTGCTGCAAGCGGTAGGGTGCGGGGTCACCCTGTTGGCAACAGCCCACGCAGCATCCACCGAAGAATTTATACGCCGCCCGCTTTACCGCTCTTTGGCAGACAAGGGTATTTTTCAATGGTTTTTGATCATGCACCCGGACAAAAGCTATCGGGCTGAAAGGAGGAATGCTGGATGATTCGACTACTGGGAGCAGCAATGCTGGTGGCAGGATGCGGCGGGTTCGGCTTTTCTCTGGCATCCGCCCAACGCCGGGAAGCCAGAATGCTGCATCGGCTGATTTCTGTCTTGCAGGAGATGGAATGGGAGCTGAAATATCGGATGACTGAGCTTCCGGAGCTTTGCAGTCTTGCAGCGGATGCCTCCGGCGGCAGTTTGCGGAGTGTTTTTCGGGAGCTGGGAGAAAAGCTCCGGCGGCGGGAGGTGCTGGACATTTCCGCCTGTTTCAACGATATTCTGGAGCGGCGGGATCTTCCAAAATATGTGCGGCGCAATTTAAAGCAGCTGGGAGCCTGCCTGGGTCGATTTGACCTGGAGGGGCAGGTACAGGGTCTGGAGGCTGTGAGGTGTCAGTGCCGACAGGATCTTGCTCGGTTGCAGGAAAACGGTCCGCAGCGAATGCGGAACTACCAGATCCTGGCAATTTGCGCCGGTGCGGCCCTGGCCATTCTGTTTATTTGATTATGGAAGTAGATCTGATTTTCAAAATCGCCGCCATAGGGATCATTGTATCCATTCTGAATCAGGTTCTTTCCCGTTCCGGGCGTGAGGAACAGGCAACAATGACATCCCTTGCCGGTCTTGTGGTGGTGCTGATGATGCTGACACAAAAAATTGCTGAGCTCTTTGATTTGGTAAAGAGCCTGTTTCAGTTCTGATGGCGGTATTCTGGAAGACTGCCGCGGGGATCCTGACGGCAGTGGTGCTGGTCTTGGCGGTGGGGAAGCAGGAAAAGGATCTGGCGCTGATGCTGACCATGGCGGTATGCGTGATGGCAGTGGGGGCGGCCCTTTCCTTTTTGGAGCCTGTGATCTCCTTCCTGTATCGGCTGGAGGAACTGGGCGATCTGCAAAGCGGGGTCTTGGAGATCCTTCTGAAAATCGTGGGGATCGGTCTGGTTTCAGAAATTGCAGAGATGATCTGCAAGGATAGCGGCAATGCCTCCCTTGCCCGGGGAATGGAACTGCTGGGTTCGGCAGTGATATTATCTTTGTCCCTTCCCATATTGGAAACCTTTCTGGATTTGATACAAAGGATTTTGGGGGAAATATGAAATTACTGGCAATTCTTCTATGTCTGCTGATCCTGGCACTTCCTGTATCAGCCTTAGAGGTGGAGGCACCGACGGTTCCGGAGATGGGAAAGCAGTGGATGCCGCACAATACCCAATCTCTGGCGGAAGGCCTTTTGGAGCTGGTGCAGAAAGGGATACTGTCCCTTCGACCGGATTTGAAGGAAGCATCCAGGGTGAGTCTGGGGATTCTGGCGGCGGTTTTGATGATTTGTACCGTGCAGTCCGTATCTGCTGCTGTGAAAACTACAGCTGAATTGGCTGGTACTGTTGCTGTTGCGGCTATGCTCCTGCTCAGTACCAAATCCATGATCCGGCTGGCAGCAGACACTATTTTGGAGATCGGTGCATACGGAAAGCTGCTTTTGCCTGTTATGACCACAGCATTGGCGGCCCAAGGCGGCATCAGCGGATCGGCGGCTCTGTATGCCGGAACGGCGCTGTTTTCATCCATACTCCAATCGGCAATGAATCATGTGCTGATCCCTGGGATCTATCTGTATTTGGCTCTGGGGACAGGCAGCAGCGCCACCGGAGAAAGCCTTCTGAAAAAGATGGCGCAGACTCTAAAAGGGTTTCTTGGCTGGCTGCTGAAGGGAATCCTGGGGGTATTCACGACCTACTTGGCTTTGACCGGGGTTGTCAGCGGAACCACGGATACCACAGCCTTAAAAGCCGCAAAGGTGACCATGTCCACGGTGATTCCCGTGGTGGGAAGTGTTTTATCCGATGCCTCCGAGGCGGTTTTGGTCAGTGCAGGACTGATGAAAAATGCAGCTGGGATCTATGGAATTCTGGCAACACTGGCACTGTTTTTACATCCTTTCCTGAAAATTGGTGTGCAATACCTGATTCTAAGGGTAACAGCGGCCATCTGTTCCGTTTTTGGAAGCAGCAGAGTAACAGAACTGGTGGAAGCCTTCAGCGATGGCTTGGGGCTTCTGCTGGGCATGACGGCTTCTGCCTGTGTCATGGTGTTTATCAGCACCGTGTGCTTTATGAAAGGAGTCAGCTGATGCAGGCATTGGGACGATATGTTCTGACCTTGACCACATCGGCGATGATTTGCGGGATCCTGCTGTCGCTGCTTCCCAAGGGAAGAACCAGAACAATCCTTCAAGCGGTCTGCGGGATCTTTCTTGCGGCATCTGCGTTATCGCCCGTATTGGATCTGTCCATTCCGGATGTATCCGCACTCCCCTCGGAATATCTTCTTGCAGGAGAAGCCTTTGCCCAAACAGGAGAGGAGGAAGCCAGGCGGGAAACCCATCAGCGCATAAAGCAAGGTCTGGAAGCATATATCTTGGACAAAGCCGAAGCCTATCAGGCGCAAATCACGGCAGATGTATCGCTGACCCCGGATGGACTGCCGGAGTCGGTGACATATACAGGAGCCCCATCCGATGAGATTCGGCAGTTATTGGAGAACATGGTCACCGAAGATTTGGGTATCCCAAAGGAGAATCAGCGATGGAGTGGGTAGAGGCCGGGAACCGGGCAGCGGCAGTCCTCAAAAAATACCGATGGGCAGCGGCAGTCCTGCTGGCTGGATTGGTTTTGATGTCCCTTCCGGAAATGAAGCAGCCCCGGCAGGAGCCGACGATAACGCAGCAGGAGCATTGTTCCGGCGAGGATCTGCAAACCGCTCTGGAAACGCTCTTGACGCAAATGGATGGGGCAGGGAAGGTGAAGGTACTGCTCAGTCAGGCATCCGGAGGAAGAACCTATTATCAGACGGATGAAAATCTGTCCAGACGTACAGATTCCTCTGAGCATCGGACGGAAACGGTGATTCTCAGCGGTTCGGACCGCAGTCAGACACCGGTGGTGCAGCGCGTGGATCCGCCGACCTACTTAGGCGCTGTGATTCTCTGCCAGGGGGCTGACAGTCCGAAGGTACGCTTGGCGGTGGTAGATGCAGTCGCAACAGCCACAGGATTGACAACGGACAAAATATCTGTTTGGAAAATGAAATGAATGGAGGCATTTTTATGAAGGTCTGGAAGAAAAATCTGGTCTCTGCAGCAGTGCTGGTGACGGTGTGCGCCGGGATCTATGTGAACTGGCTCTACACCCAGGAAGTTGGTACGGTAGGTCTGACGGACACCCTGGATGCGGAGAAGGTGATGGGCTCGGATACACTGATGCTCAGCGATGACATTGCTGCTATCTCGGCAGGGGAGGAAGTGAAAACCACAGCCAGCGATTATTTTGCGGCGGTGCGGCTTTCCCGGCAGGAGGCACGGGACAGTGCCGTGAACCTTTTGCAGGAGGCTATGGCCTATTCTACGGCAGAAGAGGGCAGCGGCGGAAAGAGCGTGGAGTCTGCAATGGAGCTGGATACCATCGTGCAGACAGCCCTCAGCGAAGCGCAGATCGAGAGCCTGATCATTGCCAAGGGATACCAGGACTGTGTGGCCTATATGACAGGAGAGGGCATCAGCGTGGCTGTTGCTGCCCCGGAGGGAGGCTTGCAGCAGGCGGATATTGCTGTCATTGCGGATGTTGTCATGCAGCAATCCGGCTATGGTCTGGATACCATTCGGGTAGTGGAAGTACATTAAGGGCGGCCCCGGAGGAATTTCCTTCGGGGCAATCTGCGATTTCCTGGATTTCTGATACAGAAAACAGTTGTAAAAATGGAAAAGCCGTGGTACAATAAACAAAAGTGTGTCGTGCCTTTTGGCCGATCATGAATTAGGAGGTTTACACTATGGCTGAAAATAAGCGTTACATCACCCAGCCCCAGGAAAATGGCAGCGTGATGATTAGTGAAGATGTGGTTGCTGCCATCGCAGAACACGCACTTGTCGATGTGGATGGTGCATCCTTCCAGGGGGATATCCGGAAGAACTGGACCAAGAGCATGAAGATCACCATTGCCGAAGATAACACGGTTTCTGTCAGCGTGAATATTGCCATCACCTTTGGCTATAGCGTTGTGGATGTGGCAAACAATGTCCAGAACGTGATCACCACCGCTGTGGAGAATATGACCGGCGTAAAGGTCACTGAGGTCAATGTCAATGTCTGCGGCATCGCCCGATAAGCAGAGGTTTTGTATGACGAGAGGAAATGCCAGAGAACTGGCAGTACATCTGATTTATGGCCGGAATTTCACCGGCGAAGAGCCTGAGCAGGTAGTTTCCACACGGCTGGATAAGGAATACTACCCCCAGCTGGGCTCTGAAAATGATATTTATCTGGATCGTCCCAGCAGCTCCCAGCTGCGCTACATTGACACGGTCGTTGCCGGCGTTGTCAATCGGGAAGAGGAGCTGAATGCACAGATCCAGAAGTTCTCCATTGGCTGGGATGTCAGCCGAATCTCCCGCCTGACCCGCAGCATTATGCAGCTGGCCATTTATGAGATCTTGTTTGTAAAGGATGTCCCCACCGGTGTTGCCATCTCTGAAGCTGTCCGTCTGTCCAAGAAATATGACAGCGATGAGACAGGCTCCTTTGTCAATGGTATCCTCGGCAGCTTTGCCCGGAGCCTGGATAACCCGGCTCCCCAGGAAGTGCCAGTTCAGGAGCCTTCTGAAGAAGCTTCCGCAGAAGAACCCGCCGCAGAGGAACTGTAAATGAGTGTTATCGGCATTGATACCAGCAATTATACCACCTCGATTGCCTGCTTTGACGGTATTTCCGGTGAGAATTGCTCCCGGCTCCTCCCGGTGAAACAGGGGGAGCTTGGTCTGCGCCAGTCCGATGCAGTCTTTGCCCATATCAAGAGCCTGCCGGAGCTTTCCGGCAGGCTGTTTTCCCATATAGAGAAGGCACAAATCACAGCGGTTGGCGTGTCCACAAGACCCCGGGCAGTGGAGGGCAGTTATATGCCCTGCTTCCTGGTTGGCTACTCCCATGCCAAATTGCTTTCGGATGCACTCGGTGTGCCTCTGGTGGAGGTTTCCCACCAGCAGGGCCATGTGGCAGCCGGACTTTGGAGTGCCGGTTGTCTGGAACTGATGGACGAGCCCCATCTGGCATGGCATTTGTCCGGCGGCACCACGGAGCTGCTGCTGGTAGAGCCTCAGGGGAAAAATGTGGTATGCACCAAAATCGGCGGTACCACCGATATATCGGCCGGTCAGCTGATCGACCGCACCGGGCAGCTTTTGAATCTGCCCTTTCCCAGCGGAAAGCATCTGGATGCTTTGAGTCAGGATGCGCTCTTGCAGGAGACCTTCCGGGTCAAGTGTACGGATCGAGCGTTTTCCCTGTCCGGAGTACAGAATAAGGTGCAGCAGTTCCATGCTGCCCATGGAGAGCCTGCTGAAACAGCCGCCTATGCCCTTCGCTGTGTGGCAACAGCAGTTTTCCTGGCATCCCAGCAGGCCATGAAGGATTATCCCGGTTTGCGGATCGTGTTTTCCGGCGGCGTTGCCTCCAATTCCATGCTTCGCCAGACGCTGAAACCCTTGGATCCTGTCTTTGCCCAGCCCCAGTTCTCTACGGACAATGCCATGGGTGTTGCCGTTTTGGCTCACCGGATGACGGAGGGCTGAGATGGCACAGGATGTTTTATCTGTCAGTCAGCTGAATGTCTATATTCAGCACAAGCTGGACGGCGATACGCTGCTGAACCAGGTGGCTGTTCGCGGCGAGATCAGCAACTATAAAATGTACCCATCCGGTCATCATTACTTCACACTGAAGGATGAGGGGGGCGCATTGAAATGCGTTATGTTTAAGGGCAATGCCTTCCGGCTGCGGTTCCGTCCGGAAAATGGCATGAAGGTCATTGCCATGGGCAAGGTTTCGGTCTACCCCAGAGACGGAGCCTATCAGCTTTACTGTACCGCTATGGTCATGGACGGCGTGGGAGATCTGTATGCCGCCTTTGAACAGCTGAAAAAGGAGCTGGAAGCCCAAGGCTTGTTTGATCCTGCCCATAAAAAACCAATTCCCCAGTTTCCCCGTACCATCGGCATTGTTACCAGCAGCGCCGGTGCAGCTGGCCACGATATGCTGCGGATCCTGCGCAAGCGGTACCCTCTTGTGAAGGTACTGCTGCTTCCCGTTCGGGTACAGGGGGCAGAGGCACCAGGAGAGATCGCCGCAGCCATCCGCTACGCCAATTATCACAAGCTGTGTGATTTGCTGATCGTTGGACGAGGCGGCGGCAGTATGGAGGATCTGTGGGCCTTTAACGAGCAGGTCGTGGCCTGGGCCATTTATGAATCGGTTATTCCGGTCATTTCTGCTGTTGGACATGAGCCGGATGTGACCATATCGGACTATGTTGCCGATCTTCGGGCAGCGACGCCATCTAATGCAGCAGAGCTGGCTGTTCCGGATCAGCTGGCATTGATGCAGATGCTGGATGAAAAAGCCAATGCCATGGCCTCCGGGCTGCAAAGGCAGCTGAAAACAGCTCGCCAGCATTTGAATGTACTGTCCGGCTCTGTTTCCCTGCAAAGTCCCACCGGATACTTACAGCAGCAGAAAAAGAGCCTGGAGCTTTTGAAAAATCGGCTGATCTCTGCCCAGAACCGGAATATTTCCGCAAAAAAACAGAGATATGTGGCAGATGTATCCAAACTGGATGCCATGAGTCCCCTGAAGGTGCTGACCCGCGGCTATGCCATGGCGCAAGCACCGGACGGAGCACTGATCCGCAGTGTACATCAGGTGGAGATTGGGCAGCCCATAACCATCCGCTTCAGCGATGGACAGGCAGCCGCCACCGTATCTGACAAAAAGGAGCAAACGCCATGAACAATATGACCTTTGAATCATCTTTGCAGCGTCTGGAACAGATTGTCCGCACCTTGGAGCGGGGAGAGGCCCCGTTGGAGGAAAGTCTGAAGCTGTTCCAGGAGGGCACGGAGCTTGTGCGAAATTGCGAAACCATGCTGGAAAAGGCAGAGCTTCAAGTGAAAAAAATCATGACGGCCCAAGATGGCAGCCCGGTAGAGGAGGACTTCCAGGATGAGCAATGAGGAACGGATCGCCCAGTACAAAAACCAGTTGGAAACGTATCTGCGGGAATTCTACGAAAAGCGCAGCAATCTGCCCCAGAGCAGACTGTTTGAAGCCATGCAGTACAGCCTGATGGCCGGAGGAAAACGGCTGCGTCCTGTATTGGCTATGGAGTTTTGCCGCTTGTGCGGCGGTGACTGGCATCAGGCGGTTCCCTTTGCGGCGGCAGTGGAGATGATCCATACCTACAGCTTGATCCATGATGATCTGCCTGCCATGGACAACGATGATTTTCGCCGGGGCGAACCCACCAACCACCGGGTCTATGGGGAAGCCATGGCCATTCTGGCAGGGGATGCGCTGCTGACGGATGCCTTCATGGTAGCCGCCACGGCCCAACTGCCCGATCCTAAGGACATGGCCTTTGCCATTGAGACTCTGGCAGAGTGCGCCGGATCTATGGGTATGGTTGGCGGACAGGCTCTGGACATTGCCAGTGGAGAACGGGAACTGACAGAGCAGGAAGTCATCGACATCCAGACCCGGAAAACCGGTGCCTTGATCCACGCAGCCTGCGTCTTGGGTGCCATCGCCGGCGGCGGTTCCGAGGAACAGATTGATGCCGCAGCCCGCTTTGCTGAGGGCTTGGGAATGGCATTCCAGATTCGGGATGATATGCTGGATGTTATCGGAACTCAGCAAGAGCTGGGTAAGGGAATCGGTACGGATGAAACCAAGAACACCTTTGTCCGCTTGTATGGCCTGGAAGCCTGTGAGGAACTGGTTCAGCGGTATACCGGCTACGCTCTGGATGCCCTGGAGGTCTATTCGGATACCGAATTCCTTTCTGAATTGGCCGGAAGTCTGACGGATCGCCGAGTTTGATAGGAGAGAAGTTAATGGAATTTACATTTGAAATGGAATACACCCCGCACATTTTGACCACCATGCAGCGAGCCATTCGGCTGACATTGCAGGAGGAGCGGGACAAAAAGAGTAAAGTGATCGCCGCCTTCTTTATCGTTGCCGCCATCCTTATTATGGTGACAGCACAAAAGTTCGGCTATCGTCAGATCCTCGCCGGGATCGTCATTGCCCTGTTTATCGTCTATCTGCTGTTCCAGGATCAGATTTCCGGCTTTATGGCAGGCAGTAAGATCCCCAAGACAATGAAGAAGGTCACCTGGACATTTCGGGATGACGGCTTCTTCAGCACCTCAGAAGCAGGAAACAGCGGTTTTGATTACGAGACGATTTTTGCTATGATTGAAACAGAGAACTGTATGGTGCTGTGCTTTGCGGATTCTCAGGCCCAGATCATTGATATGCGCAATATTCAAGGCGGCAGCGTTCAGGATTTCCGCCGCCTGCTGCGGAAAAAGACCAATTTGACCCTTCAAACTCTATAAGCTGTACCATGCTTCAGCCCCTGACCGATGTCAGGGGCTGTTTTGCATATCTTCTGGGATTGACAACGCATTGCTCCTGGGCTAAAATGAAAAAAATGATTTAGGAGGTATTACCATGAAGCGGGAAGTAAACCCATTTGACTATGCATCCGATATCTGCAAGGCACTGCCTGGCGGTATGTTGCTTACCACCAAGCAGGGGGAGAAGGTCAATTCCATGACCATCGGATGGGGCACCGTTGGCATTGAGTGGAGATATCCGATTTTCATTGCCTTCGTCCGGGAAAGCCGCTATACCCATCAGATCCTTGGGGAAAATCCGGAATTTACCGTCAACATTCCCCTTGGCCAGCCGGATAAGCGGATCCTTTCCCTCTGCGGCACAAAGTCCGGTCGGGATATGGATAAAATCGAAGCCCTTGGGCTGCACCTGGAGGAGCCCCTGGAAATTTCTGTTCCCGGGATCCGGGAGCTGCCTTTGACTTTGGAATGTAAAGTCCTCTATCGCCAGCAGCAGGATTTAACTGCCCTTCCTCAGGAGGTTTTGAACCGCTACTACCCCGCAGAGGATGATACCCTGCATCCGGGCAGCGAGCGGGACTACCATATTGCTTACTATGCCCAAATCGTGAAGGCATATATTATAGAAGAAGAGGGCTAAACCATGCGGGTAATTTGCTATGGGGATTCCAACACCTTTGGCTATGATCCTCAGGCCATGTTTGGGGAGCACTACCATCCCCGCTGGACCGATATTCTTTCGGAGCTGACTGGGTGGGATGTGGTCAATGACGGTGTAAACGGCCGGGAAGTTCCTCGCGAAGGGCTTTCTATCCCGGAAGATACCGACCTTTTCCTGGTCATGCTGGGAACCAATGATCTGCTTCAGTTGGATACGCCTGAGGCTGCCGCAGAACGGATGGCTCACTTCCTGTCAGCTGCGGATTCTCATAAGGTGGTTCTGATTGCCCCACCAGCTATGACTTGGGGCTTGTGGGTGCAGGATGAGGAACTGATTGCCGATTCCCGGCATCTTGCTCAATTGTATCAGGAGCTTGCGCAGCAGCTTGGAATCTGCTTTGCGAATGCCGGGCAGTGGGGGATCCCCCTGTCACCGGATGGGGTTCACTTTACCCAAGAGGGTCAGGGCCGATTCGCTGAAAATCTTGCCCAGGTGCTGATGAATGGAGGAAAAGCAAAATGATCCCTTGCATTTCCGTAGAAAATATGAGGAATAGCGATGCCAAAACCATTGCCACCATCACCCCCAGCCTGGAATTGATGCACCGGGCAGCTTATGGCGTGTTTCGGGCGGTGAATTGGAAGGGCAAATCTGCTATTGTGGTTGGCTCTGGGAACAATGGTGGCGATGGTTTTGCCTTGGCCTGCATTTTGCAGGAAGCTGGCCACCCCTGCACTGTGTTTACCGTCAGCCAGCGGATGTCCCAGGACGGTGCTTTTTATGCAGAGAAGGCCAAAGCTGACGGGGTGTCCATTGTACCCTTTGAAACAGGGTGCTTAGGTGGCGTTGACATGGTGGTTGACTGCCTGCTGGGTACTGGATTTCAAGGCCCGGTTCGGGAAACCTACGGTGCGGCCATTGAGGCCATCAACGCATCCCATGCCTATGTGGTCAGTGTGGATATCAACAGCGGCATGAATGGGGATACCGGTGAAGGCACACGGGTGGTTCGTTCGGATCTGACCGTCACCATCGGCTATGTAAAGCGGGGACTGATCACAGCCAATGCCGGACACTGGATGAAACGGCTGGTGTGCGCCGATATTGGCATCCGTTTGGAAAAGCAGGAGTGGATGATATACGATTCTCAGGAGCCTGTCCGGGAGGGCGGTATTCCTTGTCCGCCATGGCTGGATATGGTTCCTATCCAAGCCGTAACTGAATAGCATTATCAGCCCCTGTATTCCTTTTAAGAACGCAGGGGCTGAAACTTTTGAAACACTAGAGGTCAAAAGCCGGATTCATATAGTAGACATTCCTGGGGTTCAGCTTTTGCCGCAGCAATTCCACGGCTTCCCCAAATCGCTGGAAGTGAACCACTTCCCGTTCCCGGAGGAACTTAATGACATTGTTCACATCCGGATCATCGCTGAGCCGGAGAATATTGTCATAGGTTACCCGGGCCTTCTGCTCGGCTGCCAGGTCTTCACACAGATCCGCCATGGGATCTCCCTCCACAGCCATCATCCCCGTGTTGTAAACCCCGCCGGATGCCGGGCTGGGGAAGACACCTGTGGTATGATCTACAAAATAGGGGGCGAAGCTGGAGTCCTGTATTTGGGAATCCTTCAGGTTCCGTGTAAGCTGGTGGACGATTGCCCCAATCATTTCCAGGTGCCCCAGTTCTTCTGTCCCTACGGAAGCATCGGAAATACTATGCATTTTTTTGGGGGTCTATCTGAAAACCGTCAACACGCCCAAGCAGCGGGCCTTTTTCGCCTGCTGTGCGCCATTTTTCCTTGCAATACACAAAGTTTTCCTGCGAAAAAATGGCTTCATCAGACGAAAAATCCCTCGCTGTTGGTCATATTTCCGGTTTTCAGATAGACCCTAAATAAAGCCATAAAATCAGAAATAATAGACTTCAGAATGGTTGTGTTCATCTGTACATCATGTTATAATAAATGAAACATTTTCCTGAAAGGATGCCTGACCCCATGACAGACAAGGAACTGAAACGCCTCAACCAGAGTCAGCTGATTGACATTATATACGAGCTTCAAAGACGGAACAAACAAGCAGAGATACAGATGAATCAGCTGCAAAAAGCGCTGGATGAGCAAACGATCTGCATGGAAAAAATCGGCTCCCTTTCAGAAGCAGGCAGCAGTGTCAGCAACATTTTTGAAACGGCGCAAACCTCTGCGGAGCAGTATCTGCGTTCCATTCAGTTGGCTATGAATGATATGAATAGCAGATTGTCAGCGGCAGAAATACAAAAGCAAACGCTTATGATGGAAGCTGAACAGAAAGCCAATAAAATCGTGCAGGAGGCAAAACAGGAAGCCGCAAGAATCATTGCCGATGCAAATGCACAGACATTCCGCCGGTGGGAGAGCGTTGAAAAACGTGCTGGAGAGATCCTGGCAGCCCACACGACCTCGCAGGATCCTATGTGCAAGGATGAACAGAAACAGGAAATGTGAAATGGAATGGCTTTCGGAAAGGCGGAAGGAATCGAATGAAAATAAATGAAATAGAGTTGAAAAGGCTCAGCAGGGTGGAGCTGCTGGAAATCATCTATGAACTTCAAAAGCAGCATGAAGAAACCACCATTCAAATGGAACAAATGCAAGCAGAACTGGATACCCGGAAGCGTAATATTCGCAAGTCCGAATCCATTGCGGAAGCTGCGATTTGTATCAACGGGGTTATGGAAGCGGCACAGGCGGCGGCAGATCAGTATCTTGTGTCTGTAAAAGCAGCGACTGTAGGGCTTGAGAGCCAGCTGGATGCAGTGGAGAAGCGCCGGCAGACGATCCTACAGGAAGCTGAGGAGCAGGAGGCTGAGACAATTCGCGGTGCCCAGCGGGAAGCAAAGAAGATCATTGCCGAGGCGGAGGACAAAGCTGAAGAGAAGCTGGCTAATGTTGAAAAACAGGCCAGGCAACTGCTGGCTGCGCATGATGAGCTTCGATCCCTTATGTAGGGGCTTGTACCGAAACAAGACCCTGGGGCATGTATTCATAGGAAGTATCATAGTATAGGAAAGGGATGGGAATATCCCACACAAAAGCAAACAGCAAACACCGAGCCCGCGCTCGGTGTTTTTCTATAAGGCACTGTCATTCCAAAGGGGGAATTCTGTGTCTGTCAACCGCTATGAACGCATGAACCGGGAATACGGAGTTTGCCAGGGAAAACAGCGGGTTGCCGCATATTGCCGTGTGTCTACAGATCAGGAGGATCAAATCAATTCTTTGGAAAGCCAGCAGAGATATTTCCGACAGTACATCCAAAATCACCAGGATTGGGAGCTATTTGCGGTCTTTGCTGATGAGGGCCTTTCCGGCACAAATACAAAGAAGCGCAAAGCCTTTCACCGTATGATCGACTGTGCCAGGAGTGGAAAGCTGGATTTGATTATCACCAAGGAGATATCCCGTTTTGCCCGAAATACACTGGACAGTATCGCTTACACCCGGGAATTGAAGCGGCTGGGAGTCGGTGTGATTTTCATGAACGACAACATTAATACCCTGGACGGAGATGCTGAGCTGCGGCTGGCGATTCTCGCTTCCATTGCCCAGGAAGAGAGCCGAAGGACCTCTCAGCGGGTCAAGTGGGGGCAGAAGCGACAGATGGAACAGGGTGTCGTATTCGGAAGGAGTATGCTGGGTTATGATGTGAAGAACGGAAAAATGACCATCAATCCAGAAGGTGCGGAGGTCGTGCGGCTGATCTTCTGGAAATATGTCAAGGAAGGGAAGGGAACTCATGTGATCGCCAGGGAACTGCTGAAAGCAGGAATCCACCCGATGCGGAGCGAGAGATGGTCCAATACCGTCATTCTGCGGCTGCTTCGCAACGAAAAATACTGCGGGGATCTGGTTCAAAAGAAAACCTACACCCCAGATTATCTTTCCCACGACAAGAAATACAACAAGGGTCAGGAAGAATTTGTGATTATTAAAAATCATCACCAGCCGATCATCTCCCGGGAATTGTTTGATGAAGCCAATCGAATCCTGGACGAACGCAAAAACCGCAAAATAGAAAAGCCATGAAGAGTAAGGGACAATATGCAAGAGCATGCCTTGGATCATGGGTATGGAGTATTTCCGATGCTTCGGTCCCGATATCCGTCAGCAGCCCTTTTAATTCATCAAAGGGCATGGAGTACCGTTGAGACAGGTACCGCAGAGATGCCCCCAGTTCTCCATCCGGTCCGCCATACTGAGAGATGATGAGGGCGGCCAGCCTGGGATTGGGCCGGTCGATTTTTACAGGATATTGAAGCTTCTTATCATAGATAAACATGGCTATACCCCCTTGTTCCTGCAATATTCCCAGGGCCACGGATCATCCAGCCAACGGAAATCTTCTCCGCCTTCCGGGCTCATGTTCGTCAACGGACCATATTCCTTCTGATATTGTGCCCGACATTTCTGGTACATCTTCTGGTAGGCGCGGTAAGTTTCCAGTGCCTCCTGGTCATCCCGATGGGTATCCAGATAGAGGGCCAGATCCTGTATGGCAAAATTCAGCACCTGCAGCTGTGTCAAGGGAGTCACATTTAGTTCCTTGTTGTTTACCTTTCCCTGAAAGGACAGATCGAGCCCCGGAAACATGGTGCCACGGATGATCCCTCGGCGGGCTTCATATTGGGGCGGGTTTTCATACTGGTAGGGAACATAGGGATTTGCCAGAGGAGCCATAGCAGGCAGCCGCCCATTGGCGCATTCTGCCTGCATCCGCTTAGAGCGTATCCGCTCATTGTCATAATCTGTCTGCATCTGTTTCATTTTCATGGTTCTACCTCCTTTATATTGCCTGAAACCGTCGTTTCACAGCATTCTATGCCGTCTTTCGCTGAATGGTTCAGAAATTGTTCCAGGGTACATAGAAATGAATGAGGTGTTGCCCATGCAAAAACGCAAAATCTGGCTTCTGCTATATGGAATTGTCCTGCCGGGAATGCTCCTGGCTGTGCACTGTGGGAATCGGGCGGTGACAGCCTTTGCCCAGCGGAATATCCCACCATGTGCTCATAGGATCGTCATCGACCCAGGTCACGGCGGAGTAGACGGCGGTGCGACCTCCTGCACCGGTATCCTGGAAAGCCGGTTTAACCTGGAGATCGGTCTGCGTCTGCGGGATCTGCTTCATCTTTTTGGCTGTCGGACACGGATGATCCGCACAGAGGACGTATCCGTGTACAAGACTGGAGAGTCCATCGCCCAGAAAAAGGTTTCTGATTTGAAGGAACGGGTGCGCATGGTCAATGAAACTCCCAATGCACTACTGGTCAGTATCCATCAAAACATTTTTCCGGATGGACGCTACGCCGGAGCCCAGGTGTTTTACGCTGCGACACAGGATAGCCGGCTGCTGGCAAAGTCCCTGCAAACAGCTCTGGTACAGAATCTGAACCCCGGCAGTAATCGCCAGGAAAAAAAGAGCAGCGGGGTGTATCTGATGGAGCATATCACCCGGCCCGGGGTTTTGATCGAATGCGGCTTCCTATCCAATCCAGAGGAAGAACGAAAACTGCGCAGCGAAGATTATCAGAAAAAATTATGCTGTGTCATAGCCGTAACGCTTCTGGATCATCTATCGAACACTTGACCGAGTATGCCAATGCTGTTATAATAAAAGAAAACCTCAGGAGATATGGTATGGCAAAGACAAAAACCACCTTTTTCTGCACCAGCTGCGGAAATGAAACCCCCAAATGGATGGGCCGCTGCCCAAGCTGCGGCGCTTACAATACAATGGAGGAGTTTGTAGAAAAGCCGTCGGCTCCCGGCAGAAGCAAGCCAACCGGAAGTAATTCCTATCGCAAGCCTCAGCGGATACGCGAATTGACTACAGACAGCGAGATCCGCTTTTCGACCGGAATGGGAGAGTTGGATCGGGTTCTTGGCGGCGGTGCCGTTGCCGGGAGCCTGGTCTTAGTAAGCGGCGCTCCCGGTATCGGCAAATCCACCTTGTTGCTGCAGATCTGCGCCCAGCTTTGCACCGAACGCCGGGTGCTCTATATCTCCGGCGAAGAAAGCGAACGGCAGATCAAGCTGCGAGCCGAACGCCTGAATGTCAGTCCGGAGGAACTATTCATTCTGTCTGAGACACGACTTTCGGAGATTCTGGATGCTACAGAAGAAATCCAGCCGGATATTTTGATTGTGGACTCCATTCAAACCTTGTATCGCGAGGACAATGAGTCCTCACCCGGCAGTGTTTCCCAGGTGAAGGACTGCACCATGACACTGATGAATGTAAGCAAATCCCAGGGGATCACGGTATTTGTGGTGGGCCATATCAATAAGGACGGCAACATTGCAGGCCCCAAGGTGCTGGAACATATGGTGGACTGTGTCCTGTATTTTGAAGGTGACCCCAATACCTCCTACCGCCTGCTGCGAGCTGCAAAGAACCGTTTCGGATCCACAAATGAAATTGGCGTATTTGAAATGCTGGATGTGGGTCTTGCAGAGGTGCCAAACCCGTCGCAGATGCTGCTGGAAGGCCGCCCGGAGGGAGCCAGCGGAACCTGCGTGGCCTGTGTGATGGAAGGAACCCGCCCGGTACTGGCAGAAGTACAGGCATTGGTGACCAAAACAACGGCTAATTTTCCCCGCCGAACAGCGGATGGCTTTGACTTCAATCGCGCAGTGCTGTTGCTGGCTGTGTCAGAAAAGCGGGCCGGTATGAAAATGGGCTTGTTTGATGCCTATTTGAATGTCATCGGCGGTTTGAAACTGGATGAACCCGGTGCTGACCTGCCCATGGTTTTGGCCGTGGCTTCCTCTTATCGGGATCAGCCCATTGCCAACGATCTGGTCGCCATTGGAGAGGTCGGTTTGACAGGGGAGATCCGCAGCGTATCCCATCTGAATCAGCGTTTGGGAGAAGTCTCCCGATTGGGTTTTACAAAGTGTATCATCCCTCGCAGTGGTTCTGAAAAGCTGGATATTCCCGCTGGCTTGACGGTATACCGAGTCAGAAACATTCGGGAAGCCATTGAGACAGCCCTGTAAAAGGGAAGGGAAGAGGGGAATCTTCCACAGAAGTCAAGAAGAATAGGCCGCAGGCTTTTTTGCCTGCGGCCATTGTCATATCTTTCCCAATATCATCATAAAAAGAATCCAATCACGAGACCAAGGAGGAAAAAGAAGACAGCAACAATCAGAAATTCCAGGGGGTTGCGGACATACTGTGTTCGGTAGACCTTCTGGATAACAGGCTTTTCAACCACTTGCACCACAGGAACCTCAACCACCTTTTCAACGACCTTTTGAACCTCCCGAACCACCGGTTTTTCCACGATTTTTTCAACGGTTTCCGTAGTTTTGATGACCACAGGCGGGCGGCGGCCATAGCTTCTGCGTCCGGTTGTCAGGTATTCAATATCGGTATCCAGGACCTCAGCCATGCGAATCAGGTTGGCTGCATCTGGATTTGCCAAATCATTTTCCCATTTGCTGACTGCCTGGCGGGATACGGAAAGTGCCTTGGCAAGATCCGCTTGGGAGATATGTTCCAGCTTTCTAAGCTCGGTGATACGCTCTCCAATAGACATATTTAACCAACTTTCTTTGTCAACTATTGGTTGCATAAAAGGATTATATCAATTTTTTTCGATAAAATCAAGCTTGGAAAGGGGATTGGCCTCTGCTGCGATTTTTAGCTCTGTATTCTCAATATGGGTGTAGATCTGGGTGGTGTTCAGGCTTTCGTGCCCCAGCACTTCCTGGACGGTTTTCACATCCACGCCGCCGGACAGCATCATGGTGGCTGCTGTATGGCGCAGCTTATGCGCGGAAAACTGTGTGGAATCCAACCCAGCCTGAAGCAGCGCTTTCTTGACCAGACGATGAACTGCTGTTACGCTGATCCGATTGTTGTCCCTGGAGCCAAAGAGTGCCCGATTATCAGAGAGTACCTTCTTGCTGCGTTCCGGCAGATAGGCGTCAATGGCCTTCCGGCAGGCAGACCCAAAATAAACGAAACGTTCTTTATTGCCTTTGCCAACAACACGGATCCGATCATCATATACATCCGTCAGATTCAGCCCCACCAGCTCGCTGCGGCGGATCCCACAGTTGAGAAATAGCATCAGGATTGCATAATCTCGTTTTTCATTGGGGCCGGAAACCGCCTGCAGCAGCCTGGAGGATTCTTCCAGTGTCAGGTATTTGGGCAGGCTTTTCCGAAGCTTTGGATACTCCAAATCGGCCACCGGATTTTCTTCCAGCTGTTTGGTGCGAACCGTAAGGTATTTATAAAAGGATTTGATGGCGCTGAGCTTTCTGGCCCGGCTGGATGCACCAATCCCATATTCCGGTGCCGGGGAGTCCGGATTGACGGCCCGGTCATTGGCAAGATACGACAGAAAGTCAAAGATATCAGATGTGTCGATCTCTCGGATAAAAGCAAGATCGACCTGCCGGATGTCTATGTCCTCAAGCTGTGTGGTAATGGGCATGTCCTTGCGCATGAGCATGACAAAACGCAGGAACATCCGAAGATCCAGATAATACTCCTGAATGGTCAGCGGAGACTGACCTTTGATATTCTCGTGGTAGATCAAAAACTCCCGCAGAATCTGCGGACAATCATGGTATCGCTGCATGGAAAACCTCCTGAACCGTTGTCGTGTCTATATTATAGCACATACTATGTACGAACGCAACAAAATTTTTATTTTGTTGCGTTCGCTAGCCTGGAATGTGACCGGCTCAAACAGGCATACACTTCTGTGAGCAGCCCCATCTTCAAGGCTCTCCCTTTTGCTTTCTTCTTCCCCTCCGGGATATTTTGGGAGTTTACATCACCACTGAGTATAGTTGCTGTCAGGCTCACGGCCATGGGATGACGTTGCTGTTTAATCTCAAAGATGTAAAGATGTAAAATACTGTACCACCGTCCCGGTAATGCATGATGGATCCTGTCATCTTCAAAATTTACAGTTTGTTGTTGAATTATGTCTTTACATTTTGATATTATTTTATTAAAATAAAATTGTCAAATCCCAATATCATATATGACTGGAGGAGTTCCCTATGCATATCAGAAGAATTGGCGTCTTGACCTCCGGCGGTGATGCTCCCGGTATGAACCCCTGTGTTCGTGCTGTTGTGCGCACTGCCCTTTATAACGGCATTGAATGCTATGGCATTCGCCGTGGATGGAACGGACTGATCACCGGCGATATTGTCAAGCTGGATCAAAAGAGCGTTTCTCATACCATCAACAGAGGCGGCACGATCCTCTATACGGCCCGCAGCACCGAGTTTATGAACGAGGAAGGTCAGCGCAGAGCTGTGTCCACCTGCAAGTTCCTGGGCCTTGACAGCATCATTGCCATCGGCGGCGATGGTACCTTCCGTGGCGCCCTGGCGCTGAGTAAGCACGGCATCAATGTGATCGGTATCCCCGGTACCATTGACAATGATATCGGCTGTACAAACTACTGCATCGGCTTTGATACCGCAGCCAATACTGCTATCGAGTGCATCGATAAGCTTCGGGACACCATGCAGTCCCATGAGCGCTGCTCTGTGGTGGAAGTTATGGGCCGCAATGCCGGTTACCTCGCTATGTATGTGGGCCTGGCCTGCGGTGCGACGGCAGTGCTGGTCCCTGAGGAGCCCTTTGACTTTGAACGGGATGTGGTGGAGAAGATCCGTCAGGCTCGCTTCAATGGCTTTACCCATTACATGATCGTTGTTGCAGAAGGCGCCGGTTCTGCGGCAGACATTGCAGCAAGAATCAAAGATGCCACCGACCTGGATCCCCGTGTCACGGTGCTGGGGCACATTCAGCGCGGCGGAAGCCCTACAGGGCGGGATCGCGTAAACGCCACAAAGATGGGTTATATGGCAGTAGAACTGCTGCTCAAGAATAAGACCAACCGGATCATCTGCATTCGGGATGGCGACTATATCGACGTGGATATTGAGGAAGCCCTTGCAATGAAAAAGAGCATCCAGCAGATGGAAGTGGATGTACTCAGTGCTATGACGGGTTTTAGCCACAATTAATAAATATCATTGACAAATAATAAAGGTCTGCCGGAAGAAGCTCCTGGCAGACCTTTTTATGCTTTGGGATGACATTTGTCATACATGGTTTTTAGTTTTTGGTTGATCATGTGGGTGTACATCTGCGTTGAAGAAATGTCGCAGTGCCCCATCAGTTCCTGGAGAGAACCCAGATCGGCACCATTTTCCAGCAAATGGACGGCGAAGCTGTGGCGCAGGGTGTGGGGGGTGATGGCCTTGTCGATACCGGCTTTGCTCTGATAGTGCTTCAGAATCTTCCAGAAGCCTTGGCGGCTCATTCTGGAACCGCCCACATTTACAAACAGAGAATTCTCTCCGGGATCAGCCACCATAACATCACGAACCTCTCGCAGATACAGCGATAATGCCCGCAGTGCTGCCGGATACAGGGGGATCACACGGGCTTTTTTTGCCCCGGCACATTTGATGACCCCAAGCTCCAGATTCACATCCTCTACATTTAGCTCGATGAGTTCCGAAACACGAATGCCTGTGGCATACATTACTTCCAGCATCGCCTTATCCCGGATCCCTTTGGCATCTAAGCCGGAGGGCTGGGACAGAAGCAGCTCCACTTCCCTGCCACTGAGGATCTGGGGAAGTTTTTTTTCACCGCGCTCAACGTGGAGATCGGCAGCAATGGGAGACTGCTCCAAAAAACCGGAGGAAATGGCATAAGCATAGAAGTTCTTTAAACTGGCCAACGCTCTGGAAACGGTGGCTCCAGATCTCCCGGCGGATTGAAGATAACCCAGATAGTCCAAAATACTGTCCTGGGTGGCAGACAAAATATCCACCCCAGCCTGCTCTTCCAGCCAACCGGAAAACTGCCGGATATCGCGCATATAGGAGGAAACCGTATTGGCAGAAGCTTGTCTTACCTTTACCAGGTAGGTTTCATAGGCCTGAATCAAATCCAGCATGAATAAGTCCTTTTCCTTTCCAAAAGAATCAAAATGCCTTGTATGGCAGGATCTTGTAAAAATCAACCAATCCGATCAAGAACAACAAACCTCCGAAAAGCAGGAACATATTCCTGCCCCTTCCCCTTCCGGCAACACAACGCAGCCAAAAAAGGTATTGAACCGCCAGTCCTGCGGCATCAGAAAAAAGAACCAACCACCGCAGCAGCCATCCGGTATCCGGGAAGCACAGGATAAAACCGGTTTGAATGTAGGAGAATAAAAATCCTCTGCAAAAGCAGATCGGAAAGAGTATGACAGAATCCAAAATACAGGAAGCCCAGGATAATAAAAAAGGAAGGAAAAGCGTCAGAAGCAGCGAAACGATCGACACAGACCGATTCATGGTACTGTGCATCACAGAGGTAAATATACTGCCAATCCGGAATGAAAAATAAGAACCGCTTAGAATTCCTGCAGAAAAGAAAAATGCAAGCATACGGGTGCTTGCCCTGCCGGAATTCCTCTTTGCGTTGATTTGGAAAGACTGCGTCACCAAAAAACTCCCTCCATTCAGAAAGAACCCTTGCACAGCAGGTTTTGGAGGTTTGCATGACATAGAATCGAATTATCCCGTTTTTGAATATATCCATACTATACTCCAAAATTTGCAAAATTTCAAGTTCCTTTTACCAAAACAGAGATTTTTGTAAATATTGACAATAAAATAGTTTGTATTTTTATGTAAACTATATTCCGAGGCTGTCGAGAAACATTTGCCATTTTAAACTATTTATCAATATATTGGGTTGCATCTGTATTATGGACACAAAATGTAGACTCTGAATTTTTCCTTGCAAACATCCTGCAACAGGTAAATTTCACTTACCTGTTGCACTTTTTTGTTCAATCTAACGATTATGAATTCTTGGTTTTCTTTTTGATTTTCGCGAAATCCCGGTAAAAGCGGCCAAAACACTTCCGCAAAAGATTAAAAGACCAGTCTCTCCTACGCTGCTGTACTGGCCTCCGAAGAACAATGCCGTTACTGCAAGAAGAATCCCATAGTATAGCACCCCCGTAAGAACACACATCAGCAATCGCTGCCGCTTCACCTTCCCTGCCGTAATGATGGCCCCCAGCCATGAAGCAGCCAGGAGAATTCCCATCACGCCATAGCCCATATTGTCCCACGACAGCAGTTGTTTGTCGATCATTTTTGCAACAACAGCAGACAAGATCAGGGTTATCCCCGCTGCTGTCATAGCCCCAGAAACCAACCCTGCCGGAATGGAGGATGCTGTACCTGTAGGCTTCCGATTTACTGTCATACTCCCCTCCCCTTTCCGTATACCTTATTGGGCTGATGGCAAAAAAAGAACCGGGACAGTTTTCTGTCCCGGTCAATGATATGCAATTATTAGGGAAGCTCTGATTAAATCGACAAGAGCTGACGGCGAAAGATTTTGCTTCCAGGCAAGGTTTGGAAAATGAGGGAATACTGTATGTCTTTCCCATTTTTCAAACCGCAGACTGGGAGCAAAAGATTCGCCGCTCAGCCGCAGACGATTTATTCAGAGTTTCCTTAGACATCCAGATCAGGCGCTCTTCTGGATTCGGTGCGCTGTCCTTCAGCGGTATCTTGATTGCGCTGTTCCTGGGCTCCGGTAATGGTGCGGAACTTCATTCTGGTATCCCGCACATCCTCCAGCGCCTTGGCAATGGTTTCTTCCGTCTGACGCAGAGCATCATCCATATACTCATTGCCTGCCTTGCGAAGCTGTGCAATCTTGGTTTGGGTCTGGCCAACCAGTTCCTCGCTGCGGCGCTTTGCTTCTGCATAAACGGATTCCTTGGTGGTCAGCTGTCTGGCCTGCTCCTGCGCCTGACGAAGGATGCTTTCTGCCTCACGGCGGGCCTGGCTGATGAGCTCATTCCGGGATTCTACAATGGTACGGGACTGCTTCAGTTCCCCAGGCAGCTGGGCAATGATCTCATCCAGCATATCCAGGACCCGATCCCGTTCCAGAATGCACTTGTCGGCAGCCAGCGGCATGGAGCGGGCATCCTGCACCATGTCGTATAATGCGCCAATAATATCCTCAATGTTTCTATCGTTCATATTTTTTCCTCCCTGAGCGGTTATTTTCTCAATTTACTCTGAAAATCCGGAATGATCTCCTCCGGCAAAAAGTCAGCCAGGTCTGCGCCATAGCTGCCCAATTCCTTGACCATGCTGGAACTCATGTACATATATTCGCTGTCTGCGGTCAAAAACATGGTGTCCAGATCGGGATTGATCTTTCGGTTGACCAGAGCCATCTGGAACTCATTTTCAAAATCCGATATTGCCCGTAAGCCCTTGATAATCACGCAGCTGCCTTCTTCCCTGGCAAACTCCGCCAACAGCTTATTGGAGCTTTTCACCGTCAGGTTTGGAATACCCGCAGTCACCCGCTGGATCAGCTCCACCCGTTCATCCAGAGTAAACATAGGATTCTTGCCTGCATTTACCATAACACAGACAATGAGTTCATCAAAAATATTGGCAGCACGGCGAATGATATTCAAATGGCCGCTGGTGATCGGATCAAAGCTTCCCGGATAGATTGCAACCTTCATATAGTATCCTAACCAAAATCACGCCTTACGATAAATGGTAAGGAGGATTTTTCCATATTTGTAGTCTCGGGAACGGGTATACCCTTCAAATTCCCAGGGCAGCTCTTTTCCCAGAGGTCGTTCCGTCATTATTATACCATTGGAACGCAAAATGTCAATTTCCGTTATGCACTTCAAAGCATTTTCCAGAAAAACTTCCGCATAGGGAGGATCCAGCAGGATCACATCAAACTGCTCCCTGGTTTTGCACAGATAGTCCAGGTAGTCTGAGCGAATGACACTCCCCTTCCCTTCCAGACGGGTGCGTTTCAAATTCTCCCGGATCAGTTTGCAAGCCTGCTCCCCTGCATCCACAAAAACAGCGTTTTTGGCGCCTCGGCTCAAAGCCTCGATGCCCAGCTGCCCTGTGCCGCCAAAAAGATCCAACACAGAAGCACCGGGAAGCTCGAACTGGATAATGCTGAACATAGCTTCCTTCACCCGGTCAGTGGTGGGCCGGGTGGTCATCCCATCCGGAGTTTTCAGCTGAATGCCCCGGGCAGTTCCTGTAATTACACGCATAAATGGTTTTCCTCCTATTCTTCCCCATCTGCATGAAAGTGATGATAGACAGCCTGGGCGACATTGAGCGGCAGGATCCGTTCCAGCTCCGGCAGTGTTGCGCCGGAAATGGCCGCAATGGACTTGAACTGGCGCAGAAGCTCCTGCTTACGCTTTGGCCCGATCCCGGCAATGTCATCCAGCTGGGAATAGCGCAGCCGCTTGCTGCGCAGCTGGCGATGATAGGTAATGGCAAAGCGGTGCGTTTCCTCCTGCACATTTCCGATCAATGCAAAAATCGCCTGATTGTTGTCAATTCGGATCTCCCGTCCCTCTGGGGTGACCAGCGCCCGTGTGCGGTGACGATCATCCTTCACCATGCCGAATACCGGAAAATCCAAATCCAGCTCTCGCAGTGCTTCCACGGCCTTACAGGCATGGGCAACACCGCCATCAATCAAAAGCAGATCCGGAGCCTCGGCAAAACCGTTGTCCGCATCCTTATAGTGGACAAACCGCCGCTTCACCACTTGATACATGGATGCGTAATCGTCTTGATCCGCCAGCCCCTCCACCTTGAAGCGCTTGTAATCGCTCTTTTTTGGCTTTCCTTCCTGAAACACCACCATACTGGCTACGATGTCTGTTCCGGAAATATTGGAAATATCAAAGGATTCGATCCGCATCGGCGGCTCCATGGCCAGCATTTTTCCAAGCTGAACCAACACGGCCTGGATCCGTTCCTCTTTTCCGGTTACGCGTTCCGCTTCTTCCTGAGCATTTTTACAGGCAAGCTCCACCAGCCGTACATTGTCCCCGCGCTGAGGGATGCGCAGCTTGGATTTTCTGCCGAACTGCACCTCCATGAATTGAGAAAACAGTTCCCCGTCATCCAGTTCAAAGGGAAGCAAAACCAGCTTTGGTGCCAGTCCGCGACTGATGTAGTATTGCTTCATCAGACTGGATACCGCCTCCTGCTTGTCATCCGGACGGGGCAGGATCTCATAATCCTTGTCCAGCAGATTGCCGCCGCTGAAATGCAGCACGGCAAAGCAGGCCTTTGTTTCGGTTTCGCCATAGCCGATCACATCGGTATCCGCCAGAGACAGCGCAGTGACCAGCTGCTTTTGCCCCAGCGCCTCTACCGCCGTCAGCCGATCCCGCAGGCTGGCCGCCAGCTCAAATTCCAGCGTTTCTGCGGCCAGCAGCATTTGCTCCCGGATCTGATCGGCTACGGATTTGTAATTTCCCAGAAGAAGCTGCCGGGCCTGCTCCATAGTCTGCCGGTATTCGGTACAGGTTTTATTTTCCTGACACCACCCGGCGCATTGGTTCATGTGATAATTCAGGCAAGGCCGCTCCTTTCCCACATCCCTGGGAAACTGTCGGCTGCACCCCGGAAGCTTCAAAGTGACCCGAATGGCTTCCATGACACTGTGGGTCACACCGCGGCTGCCATAGGGGCCAAAATACTCTGCGCCGTCATCCTCTATTTTGCTGACCAGGGTGATTTTCGGATAGATCTCACGCATATCCAGCCGAAGATAGGGGTATCCCTTTCCGTCCTTCAAAAGGATGTTATACTTGGGCATATAACGCTTGATCAGGGAGCACTCCAGAACCAGCGCCTCAAATTCACTGGCGGCTACGATCACATCAAAATGGTGGATCTTACTGACCATCATCCGGGTTTTAGGTGTGTGGGATGCCGTGTCCTGAAAGTACTGGCTGACCCGGTTTTTCAGTTTTTTGGCCTTGCCCACATAGACCACTTTATCCGTCTTGTCCCGCATGATATAAACGCCTGGAGCATAGGGCAGTGTCAGCGCTTTTTCCTTCAGTTCCTGAAAGGTCATGGTCTTCCCCCTGTGAAATGAGAAACCGCCTCAATGCATTTTGGGGCATTAAGGCGGTCAGTCCAATTTTATTTCAAAATCAATAAACGTCCCGCTGAAGAAGCGCTTCCAGGGCATTTACGGCGGCCTCTGCATCGGGGCCGGCAGCGATCAGCTTCACCTTTGTGCCGGTAATGATCCCTAAGGACATAATACCCAGCAGACTCTTCGCATTCATCTTGCGATTGTCGGATTCCAGCCAGATGCTGCTTTCAAACTCGTTGGCCTTCTGGACAAAATATGTAGCCTGTCTGTTGTGAAGGCCAGATTCGCAACGAACAATAACTTCCTTTTCAAACATATCAAACACTCCTTTTCGCTGCACTGACAGGATGCAGCAGGTCTGGATATATCATAGCATTTTTCGCCAAAAAGTCAACGGTATTTGTGCTGCATCCCATTGGCTCTTTTTCAGGCAGAGGGGATTTCCGCTTATTTGAACTCGGCAATGGTCACGCCGTCTTCGCCTTCTCCGTACACGCCCAGCCGGAAGGATTTGATAAAGCGGTTCTTTTTCAGGCATTGCTGGACGGCAGCTCGGAGCGCACCGGTGCCCTTTCCGTGGATGATCCGAACCGGAGAGACATTGGAGCGCATGGCTTCGTCCAGGTAGCGTTCCAGCACGCAGATCGCCTCCACGGTATCCATTCCCCGCAGATCCACCTCAGAGGACATGGCTGTGGTTTTCATTTCCCGGCCGGAATGCTTGGGATGGGCACCCTTGACCTTGTAGGGATTTTCATTTTCCAGCAGATAGATTTCGTCCGCCTTGGCGTTCATTTTCAGGATGCCTGCCTGGAGCTGATAGGTACCGTCCTTGTTGATGGCAATGACGCTGGCCTTTGTTCCCAGCTTCAAAAGCTCTACGGTATCTCCTACCAGAATGCCACGGGAAGGCGCAGGGCGTGCCTGCTTCGGTTGGGAAGCCCGGAGCTTGTCCTCCACTTCGTTCAGATTCCGGCGCAGCTCTGCCTGCCGCTGATTGATCCCTGTGGCATCTGCGCTGTCTTGCAGCTGCTTGCGCAGGGCCTTCAGTTCCTCGCTGGCAATATTGGCAGCGGCTCTGGCCTCGTCAATGATATACTGCGCTTCCTTGCGGGCGGATTCCATGGCTTTTTCCTTCTCCTTGCGGAGCTGTTCATGGTATTCCTCGCTCTGCTGCTTGATTTTGGCAGTCTCCTGACGCAGACGCTCCGCTTCCATGCGGGCAGATTCCATCTGCTGACGCTGCTGCTCCAACTGGGACAACACATCCTCAAAGTCTTTGTCACTCTTGCCTACCAGGTCGTCTGCTTCCTTCAGAATGTCCTCCGGCAAGCCCAGCTTCCGGGAAATGGCAAAGGCGTTGGACTTGCCCGGAATGCCGATGAGCAGCTTATAGGTTGGCTGGAGGGTCTCTACGTTGAACTCGCAGGAGGCATTGATGACTCCCTTGGTTCGCATGGCATACAGCTTCAGTTCAGCGTAGTGGGTCGTGGCAATGACCCGGCTGTTCATCTTCCGGCAAAACTCAATAATGGCCATGGCCAGAGCAGCACCCTCTGCCGGGTCCGTACCGGCACCCAGCTCATCAAACAGAACCAGGGTGTGTCCGTCGCACTGTGCCACCACATCTACAATGGTTCTCATGTGGCTGGAGAAGGTGGACAGGCTCTGGGCAATGGACTGCTCATCACCAATATCTGCCAGGATCGCATCAAAGGTGGAGAGCGTACTGCCGTCTCTGGCAGGAATGTGCAGACCGCACTCTGCCATCAGGGTCAGAAGTCCCACCGTTTTCAGGGTCACGGTTTTGCCGCCGGTGTTGGGGCCTGTAATAATCATGGTATCAAAATCACTGCCCAGGCGGACGGAGATAGGTACCACCTTCTTGGGGTCGATGAGAGGATGCCGCGCCTTCCGCAGATCCACCCGGCCCTGATCGTTCATCAAAGGAGCCCATGCCTGCATCCGGTAAGCAAGCTTTGCCTTGGCAAAGATCACATCCAGCTGTACCAGCATGGTATGGTTCAAATTGATATCCTCAGCATGGGCAGCTGCTTCAGCAGACAGCTCTGCCAGGATCCGCTCGATCTCCTTTTTCTCCTTGATCTCCAGCTCTCGCAGAGCGTTATTGGCATTGACCGCAGACATGGGTTCCACAAAGAAGGTGGAGCCACTGGCGGAAACATCGTGGACAAGACCGGGAACATCATTTTTACATTCGGATTTTACCGGAACCACATACCGTCCCTGACGGATGGTGATGATCGGCTCCCGCAGGAATTTGCTGTAGGCCGGTGAGGAGATGACCTTTTGCAGACTGTCCCGGATCTTTCCGGCCTGAAGACGCATATGACGGCGGATATCACTGAGTTCCGGGGAGGCATTGTCCGCAATTTCTTCTTCGGACAGAATGGCACCGTAGATCTTATCTTCCAGGTATTTGTTGGGGGTAAGGGCCCGGAACATTTCATCCAGCACAGTAGCCTGGTCATCCTCAGAAACATATCCCCGGATATTGCGGGTGCAGCGCAGAATACCGGCGATGCGAAGAAGCTCTTTGGGCTGTAGGCATCCGCCCAGATTGGTCCGCTCCAGGCTGGCGGATACATCCGAAACATCCCCAAAAACCGGGTTGCCTTTTTTGGTGCACAGATCGGCGGCCGCCGTTGTCTGCCGAAGCAGCAGCTCCACTTCCTCCAGATCGGAGATGGGGCGGATCTTCAAACAGGCTTCCTTGCCCCCAACGGAACCGGCACAATCAGACAGAAGCTGCAGCACCTGATCCAGTTCCAGCTTATATAATGATTTTTCGTATAGTTCAGACATGGGATAACTCCTAAATAAGTAGGGATTTATAGAAATCCAGCGCAGAAAAGTCATGCTCCAGCTGGGTCGTTAAGTATGCTTCGGCAATATCCGCCAGCTTTTCCATGGTTTCCTGCCCGGTTTGGAAGGAGAATATCTTCTTTGGATCACAATAGCAGATATACCGCATTGCCTCCAGCACCGATGGCGTTACCGGCATACGGATTCCAAAGTCGGTGCCATGGCGGCATTGACTGCATTCCAGCTGACCGGCGGACAGATCAAACCGATCCGGTGCCTGACTGCCGCAGACATGACACCCCACTAAATCCGGGGTGTACCCGGCCAGACAGGCTGTCCGCAGTTCAAATACAGCCTTCACCGTTCGCTCTTCCATTCCAAGTTTGGAAAGCGCATACAAACAGTTCAGCAGCAGCGCTTGCAGTTCGGGATTTGGCAGATCCTCCTGGGATACCAGCTCTGCCGCCTGGGCAAAATACGTTCCCAGACTGAGTCTTGTCAGATCCCGCCGCAGCTCGGAAAACAGTTCCATGGAATAGGCCTCGTTGACCGTATACTGCCCCCGATTTTCAAAGAGGACAAACTCTCCATAGGCCAGCAGCTGGCAGGGGGCAGTCAGAGGGCTGCTTTTTCTGCGCAGTCCCCTGACCTTTGCCGAAAGCTTTCCGTGATCACGGCTGAGCAGTGTCAGCATGGCATCACGATCGTTGTAATCCGTAACCCGCAGGACCAGGGCTTGGATCTTCAGGTGCATTTCCTTCCTCCATTTTCAGCTGCTTGGAATACAGCATATATGCCTCCGGCGAGCCGGTTTTTGCAAACAGCTGCCAATAGTCCGCTGCGCTTAATTCTTCTGGTGTCATGAAGCATCCCTCCCAGGGATAGAATGCCCCAACTGGTTCGTTTTAATATGGTAATTATTCGCTGTAGCCGAAATTGCGCACCAGGAAATCGCTGTCCCGCCAGTTTTCCTTGACCTTGACCCAGGTGGTCAGATAGACCTTGGTTCCCATGAACTTCTCACAGTCCACTCTGGCCATAGAGGAGATCTTTTTCAGCATAGCTCCCTGCTTGCCGATAATGATGCCCTTATGACTGGCTTTTTCACAGTAAATGGTAGCATCAATGTCGATCACGCCATTGTCCCGTTCGGAGAATTTTGTGATCTCCACAGCAGTGCCATGGGGGATCTCCTTATCCAGGCACCACAGCAGCTTTTCGCGAATAATCTCTGCCATGACCTGCCGCTCCGGCTGGTCGGTGGTCAGATCCTCCGGGAACAGGAAGGGCCCTTCCGCTGCATATTTTCCGCAGCATTGCAGCAGTTCTTCTACACCATCGCCGGTCTTGGCGGAGATGGGGATGATGGCATCAAACTGAGCGGCCTGGGAATATACGGCAATCACTTCCAGCAGGGCATCCTTTTCCACGGTGTCGATCTTATTGATGGCCAGAATGGCAGGACATTTGCTGGACTTGATTTTTTCCAGCAGCCCTTCCTCCTGAGGGCCAATGGAAGCAATGGGTTCCACCACCAGAATGGTCAAATCCACATCGGCAATGGATTCCTTGGCCACATTGACCATGTAATCCCCCAGCTTGGTGCGGCTGCGGTGATAGCCGGGGGTATCCACAAAGACAAACTGGGTGTCTCCCCGGGTCACAATGCCGCAGATGCGGTTGCGGGTGGTCTGAGGTTTATTGGAAACGATGGCGATTTTTTCGCCTACCAGGTAGTTTGTCAGGGTGGACTTGCCCACATTGGGCCGTCCGGCAATGGTGATCATAGCAGTTTTTGTTTTCATATCGGTACCTCCTGTCAATCTCTGCACATATTGGGAATGGATGCGGCAATTGCCTCTTCTCTGGCCCGCATCTGTGCTTTCTGGGGGCCCTCATCCAGATGGTCGTAGCCCAGCAGATGGAGCATGGAATGGATGGTCAGATAACCCACCTCCCGGCGGGTGGAGTGGCCAAACTCCTTGGCCTGGGCAATGGCCCGCTCCAGGCTGATGCACATATCTCCCAAGGGAACACGGCCGGTGGCAGGATCTTCGTATTCCGTCCAGTCCTCAGGCGGGTTTCCTGCTTCCAGTTGGAACATGGGGAAGCTCAGCACATCGGTGGGCTTGTCCAGATTCCGACTCTCCCGGTTGATGATTTGGATCCCCGTATCGTCGGTCACCAGTACATTGATCTCACAGGGAACATCAATATGCTCTGCTTTCAGCGTTTCCCGGATGCACTTGCGGATGATATTTCCAATGACAAAGCGCTGCAAACTCAGCTGCTCAAATACAAGATTAATATTATGTTTCATCTTATTGTTTCCTCTGATACCGTCCGCCAAACTGCTGGGCAGGACGTTTTAATTCCTGTTTCTTTTCTTTTTGGTTGTCAGCCTTCTCATAGGCATTGATGATCTGCTGCACCAGAGCATGGCGAACCACATCCGATGCAGTAAGGCGGCAGATGGCAATATCCTTCACACCATCCAAGACCCGAATAGCGTCCTTTAGACCGGAGGTTTTGTCCTCTGGCAGGTCGATCTGGGTAACGTCACCGGTAATGACGATCTTGGAGCCAAAGCCCAAACGGGTCAGGAACATTTTCATCTGTTCCCGGGTGGTGTTCTGGGCCTCATCCAGAATGATGAAGCTATCATCCAAGGTTCGTCCCCGCATATAGGCCAGCGGTGCCACCTCGATGGAACCCCGCTCCTGATATTTTTGGAAGGTCTCCGGGCCAAGCATATCGTACAGGGCATCATACAGCGGCCGCAGATAAGGATCTACCTTATTTTGCAGATCACCGGGCAAAAAACCCAGCCGCTCTCCTGCTTCCACAGCAGGACGGGTCAGGATGATTCGATTGACTGTATGCTCCCGGAAGGCAGCCACCGCCGCTGCAACAGCCAGATAGGTTTTGCCGGTACCGGCAGGGCCGACACCGATGGTCACCGTGTTTTTCTGGATTGCCTTCATATAGGCCTGCTGTCCCACGGTTTTGGCCTTGATGGGCTTGCCCTTAGCGGTAATGCACACCACATCCTTGGTCATCTGGGCTACCTGCTGATCATTTCCCTCATTTACCAGATTGATAAGGTAGCGCACCCGCTGTTCGTCGATGACCTCTCCCTTGGCCGCCAGTGTCAGCAGCCCTTCCAGGGTTCGAGCGGCCTTGTCTGCCATCTCCTCATCGCCAAGAATCCGAAGGTCCGTTCCGCGGTTGATGACCTGAACCCCCAAAGCTTCCTCGATCCGTTTGATATTTTCATCGAAGGAACCAAATACGGTGATCAGATCCTCCACCCGCTCCGCATTGACGATCCGTTCAACTGTTTTTCCCATGTATAACTCCAATCTCTTCCGTAATCACCCTGCCGATCATCTCCGAGCAGAGAAACCGCCCTTGCAGACGGAAGTGATCTGCATTCCGGGTCACGGACAACTGCTCTGTAAGAATTTTACCGGCAACAGACTGGGCCAGAACATACCTCCGTGCAAAGGTGCTCAGACCATATTCCGCAGTCTGGGGAAGGTGGGCAGCTTCCGCCGTTTCCCATTGCGTTACCGTTTCTACACCAAGACAAATTGGCAAGCAAAAACCTCCCGGCAAGGTGACGGGATATTCCTGATACATTCTATCACAAGTGACAGGGGAAATTCCACTACCTTTCGCAAAATTTATACGATTTTTTCCGAGAATCACACTGTACCGGCGGACACTGTCTGTCTTGTTCTGACGAAGACGGTATTTTACCGGCATCACTGCCTCCACTTCCCGGCATGTTTCGGCGTAGACCTCCCCCTCTGCGCCGGTAACCTGAATGGATATCCCGCAGTCGGTATACCCGGAGATCAGCATTTGCCCCTTCTGAACCACCTGCCCCGGTGTACAGAGTCCATTGCCCCGGGTGACAGTACAGGAGGTAATGAACCCATCCCGGGCAGCAACAATGCTCCGGATCCCGGAAGTAACAGACAGGCTTTCCGGCATATCCCGTTCCCGAACCGAAATAACAGCCGTACATCCTGCTGTGTTGATTCCAGCCCATTTTAGCTCCGGCATGGCCTCCAGCAGAGCATTTTTCATTTTTTCACTGCGCACGGCCCTGCGGGAAGCACCAAAGCGGATGCCGCAGTCTGATGCGGCGGCCAGGATCTGCCGGGCAGGGAGATGGACATTTCCCTCCACCCGGATAAACAAAACTCTGGTGGGAAGCAGCCATGTAAGCAGATAGAAAAAGAGGATCCCGGATATCAAAAGCTGCCTTCTTGCTGCTGTTTTTCCCAAATAAAACAGGCCAAGCCTTTCCTGTAAAACAAGACGATCCCCTCTTTTGGTGCACAGCTCCCCAATGGCCCGGTAGTTTCGGCGGGAACATCGAAAGGAAACTGTCAGTTCATCCACCTGCGCCACATCGTACAGCCGGATCCCTTTTTGATTGATAGCATTCAGAGATGCCCCAGGATCGGCACCGGTCAGCGTAATCTTGACAATGCCCTCTGCGGACTTCCAGAAATTCATCCGCTATTCCTCCGTTTCAGTACAATGCAGTCAATTTTACCGGAGATCACCAGCTGCTCCCTGGTCATACAGCGCAGCTCCAGACAGCTGCCGCAAACCTGAAGCACACCATATTTCACCTTTACACCGATCCGCTCCCGGCTGTATTCCCGGACACCGCAGTGATGCTCGATCAGCACCCGGTTTTCACCGGTGATCTCCACCACCACCTGTCCGGGAAGGGATTCTCCCGGAAGATCCAGCCGATCCCAGAGATCGTGTTTGCCCATTTTCCATCACCCCTTTGGAAAAGTATATGAATTCCCGTGGTCAAGCTTGCATAAAAGTGGTCTGAGGTGAAAACGATGACCAAGCAAAAAAAGTGGACGGCCCTGCTGGCAGCCCTTGCTATGCTGGCGCTGATTTTGGATGGAAGAACCGCCATGCAGGGTGCGGCGGAGGGAATCGAACTGTGTATCCGAACGGTGATCCCTTCCCTGTTCCCTTTTCTGTTCCTGTGTTCCCTTCTGACAGGGACTCTGTGGGGTGGAAGCTACCCATGGCTTCGGCCGGTCAGCAGACGGTTTGGAATTCCGGAAGGAGGAGAATCCCTGCTGATTGCAGCCACACTGGGAGGTTACCCTGCCGGCGCCCAAGCCGTTGGACAGGCCTGGCAGCAGGGACGGCTGGAACAAAAGCAGGCGGAACATCTGCTTCGGTTTTGCAGCAACGCAGGCCCCGCCTTTTTGTTTGGAATGGCAGCCCGGCAATTCCCGGATCGGTATTCTGCCTGGGGCTTGTGGTGCATTCAAATTCTGTCTGCCGGGATCGTTGGGGCATTGGGTGCTGCTCCAGAACCATCCCCTGTGTGCCTGTCAGCCAAGGGTACCGACATATCCCAAAACCTGGTGCAGACGATAAAAACCATGGCAGTGATCTGCGGTTGGATCCTGCTGTTTCGCATTTTATCGGACATGGGAAAGCGATGGCTTTTTTGTTTTTTCCGGAAGGAGCTTCAGGTCACATTGACCGGCATCCTGGAGCTGAGCTATGGCTGCTGCTGTCTTAATCAAATCGAAAGTCTTCCGCTGCGTTTCTTCCTCTGTTCCGGACTTCTGGCCTTCGGCGGTCTTTGCGTGACCATGCAGACAGCCTGCACCATTGGTACATTGCCCCTTCGTCCCTATCTTCGAGGAAAGCTTCTTCAGACTGGGATCGCTCTGGGGCTTTCAGCGTTGTATTTGACCAATTGGCGGTATTTCCTGCTCCTTGCGGGAGGCTGTGTATTGACAGCTGCCGCGATCCCGAAAAAAAGCAGTGGATTTTCCGGGAGTTGGGGTGTATAATAGGAAATAATGCTATAGGAAGGATCCAATTCTATGCTGTTCCGAAAAAAAATTCAGCGCGCCTGCGCTTACTGTGTTTATGGCACCCACCTGGATGACGGCACCATCCTCTGTTCCAAAAAGGGAATGAAGAAGCAAGAGGATTCCTGCTTCCGTTTTCGATACGATCCCTGTAAGCGGATCCCCTCTCGCCCAAAGGCCATGGACTTTTCCCGCTACAATGATGAGGACTATTCTCTGTGAGAAGTGCAAAAACAGCCGCTGCACCGAAATTGGTGCGGCGGCTGTTTTGCATATCATTGAATCATTTCCAGGAAATCATCTTCCGACAGAATGGGGATTCCCAATTCTCTGGCTTTTCGCTCTTTGGAACCGGCATTTTCACCAACCACCACAAAGCTGGTCTTCTTGGAAACCGAACCGGAGGCATTGCCCCCCAGAAGTTCGATTTTCTCTGTGGCTTCCTCACGAGTAAATTTGCTCAGGGCACCTGTCAGGACGAAGGTCTTACCGGCAAAACGAGCATCAGTGATGGTTCGTTTGCTTTCAAAGTTCACCCCAGCCTGACGCAGACGCTCCACAATGTGCCGGGACTGCTCCTGACGGAACCAATTCCAGATGCTTTCTGCGGTGATCTGACCCACATCGTCAACGGCGGTGAGATCTTCCACGGAGGCAGCCATCAGTGCATCCAGGGAACCAAAGGCACTTGCCAGAACCTTTCCTGTTTTCACACCCACCTGACGAATGCCCAGGGCATAGATCAGACGGCTTACATCCTGAGATTTGCTCTGCTCGATGGCAGCCAGCAGCTTTTTGGCGGCGGTGGAGCCGGATTTCCAAAGACTGCCCACATCGTCCAGTGTCAGATCGTAAATATCTGCCGGAGAATGGATCAATTCCTTTTGGATCAGACTCTCCACGATGGCACTGCCCAGGCCCTCAATGTCCATGGCATCCCGGCTGGCAAAGTGGGCAATGTTCCGACTCAGCTGAGCAGGACACTCCGCACCGGTACAGCGCAGGAAGGCACCATCTTCGTCCTTTTCCACCTTAGCCCCGCAGACCGGGCAGTGATCCGGCAGGAAATACGGTGTTGTATTTTCCGGGCGCTTGGAAAGATCCACTTCCAGAATTTCCGGGATGATCTCCCCTGCCTTACGGATCAGGACGGTGTCACCAACACGGATATCCCGCTGAGTGATAAATTCCTGATTGTGCAGCGTGGCGTTGGTCACTGTGGTACCGGCCAGACGAACCGGGTGTACCACGGCCTTTGGGGTCAGTACACCGGTACGCCCTACTTGAACCACAATATCCTCCACCACCGTGGGCTTAATTTCCGGCGGATACTTGTAAGCGGCTGCCCACCGGGGGAATTTCGCAGTGGTACCCAAGCTCTCCCGCAGCGCCAGGTCATCCACCTTGATAACGGCGCCGTCGATATCGCAGATCAGCTTGTCCCGGTGCTCGTTGATAGATGCCACTTCTTTGTCAATTTCCCCAGTCTTGCTCAGTGTTTTGTTGGGAATAACCTTAAATTTATGCTCTTTCAGATACTCCAGTGTCTGTGCATGGGTGGCAAACTGCTCTCCCTCGATCAGCTGGATATTGAAAATATAGATATCCAGTCCCCGCTTGGCGGCCACCTTCGGATCCAACTGCCGCAGAGAACCGGCGGCAGCATTTCGGGGGTTGGCAAACAGGGGCTTTCCCTCTTCCTCCTGCCGAGTATTCAGCTTTTCAAAGCTTTTCTTCGGCATGAATACCTCGCCCCGGACGATCAGTCTGGGCGGCGCATTCTCGATGGTCATGGGAATGGAACGGATGGTCTTCAGATTTTCCGTCACATCCTCTCCCACATTTCCGTCTCCCCGGGTGGCACCCCGGACAAAAACGCCGTCTACATACTCCAGCGCCACCGAAAGACCGTCGATCTTGGGCTCCACGGAGAAGTTAGGATGCCCAGCAGAAGCTTGGATCTTCTGGAGAAATTCGTTCAGTTCCTCCATGCTGAACACATCCTGCAAGCTCATCAGGGGCACAGGATGGGTCACTTCCGCAAACTGATGCAGTGCCTCACCGCCCACATGCTTGGTGGGGGAATCGGCCTGAGCATATTCCGGATGGGCTGCTTCCAGCTCCTCCAGCTCCCGCAGCAGACGGTCATACTCAAAATCCTGCATGGTGGGATCATCCAGGACATAATAGCGATAATTTGCCTCCTTGAGGGTGGCAGTCAGGGATTCAATTCTCTCTTTGAAATCCATAATTTCCTCCTGTTTGTAAAAACGTCTGGGGTACCGCCCCGACGATCACCGTTTCCGCTACCACCACCTGACTGGTTACAGGGAAGCTTTCGGTTTTTGCCAGCACCAGGACAGCCACATCCACGCTGACCTCCATGGTCAGCTGGTGAAGGGTCTGGTTGATGCCTGCCTGAGAAAAGTGACTGACAAAGCTTGCATCGGAGTTTCGGACGGACAGAACCCGCACCGGGATCACCGGCCCTTTTCCGGACAGAAATTCCGGAAGAAACAAGCTGCCCAGAGGAATCCCAATGTCCGATGTGTCCAATGCCAGAATTTCATCATTGATAAGTTTTAGAATATCGGTTTTCAAGCGGTTGACTTCGCTCATATTGGTTTTGAGGGCTGTGATTTTACCGTCCAGATCCTTTTCAAAGTACACCATGCGGTCATACTGGATGGTTCCCTCTGCCATTTGCCTGGATATGGCTTCGTTGGTCAGATCCGAGGTGGTATTCATCACCTGTGTTTTGGCAAGCTCCCGAATGACGGCCTGATATTTTCCCCGGAATCCCCAGAACAAAGCAAACAGGACTGCCAGGAGCCCAAAGAGACACCAGAGAAATCCTTCTATTCGGCGCACCACAGGCATCCCTCCCTCAGAGAAGCCTATGCTGCCACCGAGAAGGTATTACAGCTTTTTCATGTGGGAGGATGCGGTCTTAGCCATAAGCTTCTTGGTGCCGATGTCATCAAAGGCAATTTCCAGCAGGGCATCGCCGCCCATCTTCTTAACAGACAGCACCATACCTCTGCCGAAGGCGGCATGACTCACCATATCGCCCTGGTTCAGCTCCAGCACAGCGCAGCTTTGGGCGGATGTAACTATGGAATTGCCCAGCTTCCTGACCGGTGCTTTCCGGGCGGCATATCCACTCCGTTCGCCGTAGGCAGAACGCCCCTCGGTGCGGGCGCCGTAGCCGGTTTCCTGCGCCACACGGAAGCCGCCCTTTTTCACAATGCATTCCTCAGGGATTTCCTTCAGGAACCGGGAAGGCAGAGCCGATGCCGTGCGGCCATACAGCATACGCTGTCGTGCATGGGAAATGGTCAGACACTCCTTGGCACGGGTGATGGCAACATAGCAAAGCCGCCGCTCCTCTTCCATTTCTGCCTGATCTCCAATGGCCCGCATTCCGGGGAAAAGTCCCTCTTCAAAGCCCACCAGAAATACATTGGGGAATTCCAGGCCCTTGGCTGAGTGCATGGTCATCATCACCACTGCGTCATCCCCCTGGTTGTACTGCTCCAGATCGGTATACAGGGCGATTTCTTCCAGGAAGCCTGCCAAAGTAGGAGTATCCGTATTCTGCACATAGGAATTAATGCTGGATTTCAGCTCTCGGACGTTTTCCAGCCGGGTCTTATTTTCCTCTGTCTGCTTGGCGTTCAGCATATCCACATAGCCGCTGCGAATCAGCAGCTCCTCATAGAAATCCGGCAGGCTGATCCCTTCTTCCAGCAGCTGTGCCATACCCTCGATAAATGCAGAGAACTGCATCAGCTTCGCCGCCGGCTTTTCCAGAGGGCCGTAGGAATAGGGATCGGAAACCACGCTGTACAGGGGGATCTCCGCCGCCTGGGCCAGACGCTCTGCGGTTTCGATGGTCTTAGCCCCCAAGCCTCTGGGAGGATTGTTGATGATCCGCTTGAGCCGCAGATCATCTGCCCGGTTATTGATGACACACAGATAAGACAGCATATCCTTTACTTCGGCACGATCAAAGAAACGGGTGCCGCCGATAATGCGATAAGGAATTCCGTTGCGCTTAAAGGCATATTCCAAAGCATTGGACTGGGCATTGGTGCGATACAGCACCGCAAAATCCCGGAAATTCTGTCCCTTGGAAAGTGCAATCACCTGACCGGCAACATAGTTGGCCTCTGTTCCCTCGTCCTGCGCCTCGTAAACGGTGATGGGATCTCCCTGGCTGTTGCTGGTCCAGAGCTTCTTTCCCTTTCGGCCCAGGTTGTGGGCGATCACCGCATTGGCGGCATTCAGAATAGACTGGGTGGAGCGGTAATTCTGCTCCAGACGGATGGTTCGGCTTCCTTTGTACTGTTTTTCAAAATTCAGGATATTTTCGATGGTTGCGCCCCGGAAGCGGTAAATACTCTGATCGTCATCGCCCACAACACAGATGTTTTCATATCCCCCAGCCAGCAAAGAGGTGAGCAGATACTGCATATGGTTGGTGTCCTGATACTCGTCCACCAGAACATAGCGGAATTTTCTCTGATAGTAAGTACGGACATCTTCGTTCTCCTGCAACAGCTTTACGGTCACAAAGATGATATCATCAAAGTCCAGAGCATTGTTTTCCCGGAGCCGCTGCTGATACTTCACATAGGCTCTTGCCATGTGCTGCGCACGGATATCCCCGGACTTTTCAGCGCGTTCCAGCATCTCCTCTCCGGAAACCATATTGTCCTTTTCCCGGCTTACAGCCCCCAGCACATAGCGGGGCGGGAAGGTCTTTTCGTCCAGATCCATGTCCCGGATGACTTCTTTCATCACCCGTTCCGAATCCGCCGAATCATAAATGGTAAAGCTGCGGGTGTAGCCCATCCGCTCAATATCCCGGCGCAGGATCCGGCAGCAGGCAGAATGGAAGGTCATGGCCCAGATATCCTGCGCTTCCGGCCCCAGCAGGACTGTCAGGCGCTCTTTCAGCTCATTGGCGGCCTTGTTGGTGAAGGTGATGGCCATGATGCTCCAGGGAACTGCCGGCTCCACGGCGCAGAGGAAATCTGCCCGACGGCATTCCTGCTCGGAAGGGGTGTCGTCCAGCTGCTCCAGGAACAGAACATCCTCCTCAGTCACCGTGTCGGGGATCTCCCGAGAGTCACTGCCCCTGCCGTAGCGCATAATATTGGCAATTCGGTTGATGAGAACTGTGGTCTTGCCGCTGCCTGCACCTGCCAGCAAAAGCAGCGGCCCCTCGGTGGTAAGAACCGCCTCCTGCTGCATGGCATTCAGCTGAGAAAAGCTCCGGGCAATGTATTTCCGCCGGGCTGTTAAAAATCGGGAATCCAGTTGTTCATTCATATTCGCACACCTATCCATTATCATAGATGTGTCTATTTTACCGCATTTTTGTCAAAAGGTAAAGTAGAATTTATGACAGCATTTCCCGCAGCCGTTGGATGGCCTTCTTTTCGATGCGGGAGACCTGAACCTGGCTAACGCCCAGAACCCTTGCCACCCGCTGCTGGGTCAGACCGTGGAAGAACCGCAGCTTGATCACTGTGGCTTCCCGCTCCGGCAAAGCAGATATTGCCTGCCGCAGAGCAATTTTTTCCACCATGATTTCTTCGGATTCTGTGTCTGTCAGAACATTTTCCAGGGAAAAACCTTCCTCGCCGGTCTCCCGCTGGATGGACTCCGTAGCGGCTGTGGCAGTCTCAGCCATAGCAATTTCTTCGGGAGAGAATCCGGTCTGCCGGGAGATTTCTGCAATAGTGGGATCCCGGCCCAGAGCGGTGGTCAGCTGATTGCGCACGACACGAATGGCAGATGCCTGCTCCTTTAGACTTCGTGACACCTTCACCGTGCCGTCATCCCGGAGAAACCGCCGGATCTCCCCGGAGATCTTGGGAACGGCATAGGTGGAAAACTGCGTCCCATAGGACAGGTCAAAGCCCTCCACCGCTTTCAAAAAGCCCAGGGAGCCCAGCTGATACAGGTCGTCTGCCTCTACCCCTCTGCCTAAAAACCGCCGGGTCACCGCCCAGATCAGCCCGGTATTCTCCTCTACCAGGATCTCCATGGCAGAAGTGTCCCCAGACTGAGCGCGTTGAATCAGTTCCTCCGTACTGCTCATTGGCGGCGCTGGATCCGGCGGCGCATATGGACGGTGGTGCCCTTTCCGGCTGCGGATGTGACTTCCAGATCGCTCATAAAGCTCTCCATAATGGTAAAGCCCATACCGCTGCGGTCTGCGCCGCCGGTGGTGTAGCTGGGCCGCCTGGCCTGGTCAATGTCCGGAATCCCGATACCCTTATCCTTTACCACAATGTCCAGCACATTGTCCTTTAGGATCCGGCAGCGCAGGGTGATGTTTCCCAGCTTTTCCGGATAGGCATGGACGATGCAGTTGGTCACCGCCTCACTGACGGCTGTGCGGATGTCTCCCAACTCCTCCAGCGTGGGATCCAGCTGGGCCGCAAAGCAGGCCACCGCCGACCGGGCAAAGGCCTCATTGGCGGATTTGCTGGGAAAATCCAAAATCATATAATTGTCGAATTTCATGAAACCGCCTCCCTGATTTCCACAATTTTGTCGATCCCCGATGCCCGGAATACCCGCAGGGGCTGGGGGGAAAGGCCCGTCAGCAGGAGCTTTCCTTCGATTTGCGCCATATTCCGCAGAGCGTTGATCACCACGGCAATGCCGGAGGAGTCCACAAAGCTGACCTCTCGAAAGTCTAAAATGCAGACATCCGGTGTATAGGCTTCAATTTTGGCGGCGATGCTGCGTATGTACTCCTTGGCGCAGTGATGGTCGATTTCGCCGGTTAAGGCAACCGTCAGCCGTCCCTCCTCCAGAAAACTGGTAAAGTGCATGTTTATTCCTCCTTGGTTTCTGATCTTCCATAACAGTATAAAATTCCGGCTGCGAATATGCAGTCGGAATCAGGATCTCTCCAAAAAAGTGCAGCGGAGCAAACCTGTGGTTTACTCCGCTGCGGATCGTTTTATGATATTGTGAGATAGGTTAATTCAGCTTTGCCATAGCAGCCAGAGACTGCTCCAACTGGGCGATCAGCTCCCGATGCTTGGCAGCCTTTTCCCGCTCGGCATTGACAACAGCCTCAGGCGCCCGAGAAATGAACTTCTCGTTGCTCAGCTTACCCTCCAGAGAGGTCAGGAACTTCTTTGCCCCTTCCAGCTCCTTGGTCAGACGGGCGATCTCCTTGGCAACATCCACCAGCTGGCCCATGGGGATATACAGCTTGGCATCGGCAGTGGTGATGGTCACCATGCCGTCCAGATTCTCCGGCTCATTGGTCAGAAGGGTCACTTCATCAGCGTAGGCCAGTCTCTGCAGGAAGCCTTCGCCCTCCAGGAAGATCTGAGGCTTGGCGGTCAGAACGTACAGGGCAGCCTTCTTGCTGGGGGGAACATTCATCTCTGCACGGCGGTTGCGGATGGCACGAATGGCATCCATAACAGACTCCATTGCAGCCTGTTCGGCCTTGAATTCCAGCTCCTGACGATATTCCGGCCACTTGGCAACGATCAGTGCCTCGCCTTCGTGGGGCAGGCTCTGCCAAATCTCCTCAGTGATGAAGGGCATGAAGGGATGCAGCAGGCGCAGAACCTGATCCAGAACATAAACCAGGACTGCGATGGCGGTCTGCTTCCGCTCGGCATCCTCAGAGTACAGTCTTGCCTTGGTCAGCTCGATATACCAGTCGCAGTAGGTGTCCCAAATGAACTCGTAAACCTTCTGGACGGCCACACCCAGCTCGTACTTTTCCAGATTCTCCGTGACCTCGGTGATCAGGGTGTTCAGCTTACTCAGAACCCACTTATCGGCGATTTCCAGCTTGTCCAGAGCAGGCAGCTCGTTTTTGGCATCCTCGCTCAGGTTCATCATCACATAGCGGGAAGCGTTCCACAGCTTGTTTGCGAAGTTACGCATGGCCTCGCAGCGCTCCACATAGAAACGCATATCGTTTCCGGGAGAGTTGTTGGTGACCATGTTCATACGCAGAGCGTCACAGCCGTACTTGTCGATCATCTCCAAGGGATCAATACCGTTGCCCAGAGATTTACTCATCTTCCGACCCTGGCTGTCACGAACCAGGCCGTGGATCAGTACAGTGTGGAAAGGCGTCTTGCCGGTCTGCTTGCAGCCGGAGAAGATCATTCTGGCAACCCAGAAGAAAATGATGTCATAGCCGGTAACCAGCACATCCGTGGGATAGAAGTAATCCAGATCCGGGGTCTTATCCGGCCAGCCCAGGGTCTCGAAGGGCCACAGAGCGGAACTGAACCAGGTATCCAGCACATCTTCCTCCCGGGTGATGTTGGTGCTGCCGCACTTTTCGCACTTGCAGGCATCCTCACGGGAAACGGTGATGTGACCGCAGTCCGCACAGGTCCAGGCAGGGATCTGATGGCCCCACCACAGCTGACGGGAGATACACCAGTCACGGACATTCTCCATCCAGTTCATATAGGTCTTGGAGAAGCGATCGGGAACGAACCGAGTCTCCCCTTCTTTAACCACCCGGATGGCTTCCTCAGCCAGAGGCTTCATCTTGACGAACCACTGGGCGGAGATGATGGGCTCCACATCCTTGTGGCAGCGGTAGCAGGTACCCACATTGTGGGAATAATCCTCCACCTTCACCAGATAGCCCTGGGCTTCCAGATCGGCCACAACAGCCTCACGGGCTTCGTAGCGATCCATGCCCTGATACTTGCCGCCGAATTCGTTCATAACACCATGGTCGTCCAGAACCCGGATAACCTCCAGATTGTGCCGCAGACCAACCTCAAAGTCGTTGGGGTCATGGGCGGGGGTCATCTTCACGCAGCCGGTGCCGAATTCCATCTCGGCATACTCATCGGCAACAACGGGGATTTCCTTGTTCAGCAGGGGCAGAATGACCTTTTTGCCCACAATGTCCTTGTAGCGCTCGTCGTTTGGGTTGACACAGACACCGGTATCGCCCAGCATGGTTTCCGGACGGGTGGTGGCCACCACCACTTCACCGGAGCCGTCTGCCAGAGGATAGCGGATGTGCCACAGATGACCGGGTTTATCCAGGTATTCCACCTCGGCATCGGACAGAGCGGTGACACAGTGGGGGCACCAGTTGATGATCCGGCTTCCTTTGTAGATCAGGCCCTGCTCATACAGGGAGACGAACACCTCACGAACAGCCTTGGAGCAGCCTTCGTCCATGGTGAACCGTGCGCGATTCCAGTCACAGGAAGCGCCCAGCTTCTTCTGCTGCTCCACAATGCGGTTGCCATACTGATGCTTCCAGTCCCAAACACGCTCCAGGAACTTTTCACGGCCCAGGTCATAGCGGGTCAGACCTTCCTTGACACGCAGTTCTTCTTCCACCTTGATCTGGGTAGCAATACCGGCATGGTCCACACCGGGGATCCACAGAGCATTGTAGCCCTGCATACGCTTGAAGCGGATCAGGGTATCCTGCATGGTTGCATCCATGGCATGGCCCATGTGCAGCTGACCGGTGACATTGGGGGGCGGCATGACGATGGTGAAGGGCTTTTTGCTCTCATCCACCTCTGCGTGGAAGTAGCCGCCATCGAGCCACATCTGGTAGATCTGAGACTCAACCTGCTGAGGCTCATAGACCTTTGGTAATTCTCTTGCCATTATTTCTATCGCTCCTTTTTCTAATGAAAAAACGCCCTGAACGCAATGCGCTCAGGGCGAAAAATTACATTTCCGCGGTACCACCTGAATTTCCGTTTCCGGACACTCACAAGCTGTAACGGGCTTACCCGCACCTCCCTACTGGATCTTCAGGAGGCAAGCTCCGGGGCGACCATCCGGCAATTCCTGACAGTCTTTCACCGGCCGACTGCTCTCTAAACAGGAAATATGCGGGAAATTCCCCTTCTACACCTTTACAACGGTTAAATTAACACATTTTTTCCCATCTGTCAACCGGAAAATATCGCATAAACCACCTCCGGATTTTTTTGTTTGCAGGATTTGTCAAGAAAGGCTTGACAAAAGAATTTTGATATGCTAATATACTCGGGCAATCAGGTGCATCATAATGTCTTTTATTCGGAGTGATACCCAAGAGGCCGAAGGGGCTCCCCTGCTAAGGGAGTAGGCGTCTAAACAGCGCGCGAGGGTTCAAATCCCTCTCACTCCGCCATCTGCCCACCGTGATTCGGATCGAGTCACGGTGGTTTTTTGATTCTTGTAAAGAATCATTTTCCATGCTACAATGGGATCCAGAAATGAGATTTGACGGAGGGTAATTATGGCATTTGATTTTAAGAAAGCATATAAAGAATTCTATATGCCCAAGTGCAAACCGGAGATTGTAACTGTTCCAAAGGCAAATTACATCGCTGTCAGGGGAATGGGTGATCCAAATGAAGAAGGCGGCGCATATCAGCAGGCCATTTCTGTGCTTTATGCAGTTGCGTATACGCTGAAAATGAGCTATAAAACCGACTATAAAATGGACGGTTTTTTTGAATATGTCGTTCCCCCGCTGGAGGGATTTTGGTGGCAGGAGAATACCGAGGGCGTGGATTATTCGGATAAATCTGCGTTTCACTGGATATCCTTAATTCGTTTGCCGGATTTTGTTACGAAAAAAGATTTTGAATGGGCAGTTGAAGCTGCATCCAAAAAGAAAAAGCTGGACTGTTCTGCGGCAGAGTTCCTGACAATCAATGAGGGCCTGTGTGTTCAGATCATGCACCAGGGATCCTTTGATTCTGAGCCGGAAACCGTTTCCCTGATGGATGCTTTTTTAGCGCAAAGCGGGTATGTCAACGATTTCAGCAAGGACAGACTGCACCATGAGATTTATCTGTCGGATGCCAGAAAGGTGCCTTGCGAAAAATGGAAAACCGTCATTCGGCATCCGATCCGAAAAGCGTAAGTGGTCAGTCCGAAGCAGAATTCGCTCATTTCTGCGTTCCAATATGACAAAATTCCCGGTATGGTTATGCTGCCATACCGGGAATCTATTTTATCAGGTTCGATACAGAATACCGACCATGTTGGGGCCGGTGTTGATGGAGATCACACAGCCGACGGGGTATTCGGTCATGGGAGGCTGATCGGCAATTTGGGCGCACTCCTCCCGCAGGCACTGAAAGACTTCCGCATTGCTGCCGTGAACCAGTACATAGTTGGTGCCGGGGCGGCGTTCCTTCTGGAAGGTCTCCAGAAGCATTGCCAGTGCCTTCTTCTCCCCTCTTGCCTTGGCGATGATCTTTGCTTCACCGTCTTCAAAGGTGATTAGAGGTTTCAGACCAATGGCATCGCCAACAAAGGCTGCAGCAGGGGAAATTCTGCCGGACTTTTTGACGCACTTCAGATCCAGGGGCACAAACATGGGGCGGGTATGCTCCAGCCAGTCGGTCAGATGCGCCAAAATCTCCTCTACCCCAGCACCGGACTGGGCCATCTGGGCAGCTTCCACAACCGGGATCCCATAGGCCATGCTGTAGGTTCGGGAGTCCAGAATGTGAATGACAAAGCTGCCTTCCGCTTCCGGGTGGGCTTCAAAGAACATATCCTTAGCCAGCATGGCTGCCTGATAGGTACCGGATCCTTTGCCGTTGAGGGTAATGTGGATCTGGTCGGTATAGCCCTGTTCCCAGGTGTTTTCAAACAGCTCCGTGTACAGGGGCAGTGCCACCTGAGAGGAGGCCGGGAGGGTCTTTGCCGTATCCAGGATGTGGTATATTTCCTCCGGGGTAATATCAACCCCGTCCAGATATTCCTTATCTTCGTAGTGAATGGTCAGGGGCAGCACGGAAATATTCAGCCGCTCCCAGAATTCCTTCGGGATGTCGGAAGTGGAATCGGTAGAAATCTTGATCTTCATTCACGCTTCTCCTTTGCTATATGAGTCAGCACCCCATTGGGACACCTTCTCTTATGCCTATAATTATCATCTTATTATACAGCATTCCACCAAAACAATCAATAGAAATGAATGGCAGACTTATTTTTTATCAGAAATGCCCAGCTTCCTGTCAAGCAGCGCTTTCTTTCTGGTCATAATGGATATTACCATTAAAAATATGGAAATTCAAGATATTTTCATGTTCTATTTTCATTGCCGTAACAGCTTTTTCATAGGTGTCACTTAAAATCATTCTTGAAAGGCGGCGGAAAGCCGTGAACCGCTTCCTTTCAATCCTCTTTTCTACCCTCTTCTTTCAAAAAAGAAACGCTCCGCTTCAGCGGGGCGTTTTCTTTGTCTTGGGCGTGTATCTGCGATGGATGCTTAGTCCAGCTTCAGATCATTTTCACCGATCCAGCCCAGCTTCCGGCCCAGGCAGCCAAACAGCCAGGTGATCACCGCAGGCAGGATCAGGCAGATCAGTGCCATAGCCAGCCAGTCTGTACCGGTGATGGCAGCCTTTGTGCCGTTTGCCACATCATTGACCCATCCGGCATACACGCCAATGGGGCCGACCATACCGCAGGTACCCATACCGGAGGCAACGCCGCCGGAGGGATCGTTCATCTGGAAATGGAACAGGCAGGTGGCAATGGGGCCGGTGATGGCAGAAGCCAGAATGGGCGGTATCCAGATTTTGGGATTCTTCACGATGTTGCCCATTTGCAGCATAGAGGTTCCCAAGCCTTGGCTGATCAGTCCGCCCCAGCGGTTTTCCCGGAAGGACATCACGGCAAAGCCTACCATCTGGGCGCAGCAGCCGGCAACCGCCGCACCGCCTGCCAGGCCGGTCAGACCCAGGGCAGCGCAGATTGCCGCAGAGGAAATGGGCAGGGTCAGAGCAATGCCTACCACCACGGACACCAGAATGCCCATCCAGAAGGGCTGCAAAATGGTTGCCCATTCCACAAAGGCACCTACGGAGGAAGCTGCCGTACCAATGGCCGGGGCGATCAGCGCAGACAGCGCCACACCTACCAGAATGGTCACCAGCGGGGTCACCAGAATGTCCACCCGCGTCTCTTTAGAGACGGCCTTGCCGCATTCCGCTGCCACAATGGCGATCAGCAGCACAGCCAGAGGGCCGCCTGCACCGGCAGTGCCGGACAGCGTGGTACTGCCCAGCATATTGGCAGAATAGCCAACGGTTGCCAGGGAAAACAGCACCAGAGGCGGAGCCTGCAGGGCATAGCCGATGGCAACTGCCATGGCAGGGCCGCTCATTGCGGCTGCATACTTGCCCACATCCACCAGGAACGGCAGGGACAGCTGCTGGCCCAAGGTCTTAACGATCGTTCCGATGAGCAGGGAGCAGAACAAGCCCTGTGCCATGGCGCTCAGTGCATCAATACCGTAGCGCTTGGCAGAAAAAACGATATTCTTTCTTTTCAAAAACGTACCCATGATTTTCTCCTTCTACTGTCTTGCCAGTTAGATAGTCACCATTATATACATTTCAACTGCCTTGTCAAGAAGGATTTGACAAGGATATGAGAATATGGTACAAAAGAAGTACATTACGATGCGAGGTGTCGCTTATGACCGGTGAAGAACGCAGGAACCAAATCCTGCAAATGCTCAAAAACCAATCCACTCCCCTTTCCGGCACGGCTTTGGCAGGGGCCTTCCATGTCAGCCGCCAGGTAATCGTGCAGGATATCGCCCTGATGCGGGCAGAAAACCATGATATTCTCTCCACCAACCGAGGATATCTGTACCGCCGCAGAGACAGCTGCGATTCCCTGCCCAAGCGTGTCTTTTTCGTTCGGCACAGCACCCAGCAGGTTCTGGATGAATTTATGGCAGTGCTGGAACTGGGCGGTATGATCCTGGATGTTGTGGTGGAGCATGAATTGTATGGTCAGATCCGGGTGGATCTGCTGATCGAATCGGAACAGGATGCCCGGGAATTCTACGAAAAACTAATGCTCTCCAAGGACAATCCCCTGAAGGCCCTGACTGACGACTGCCATTATCACACCGTTGCCGCCCCGTCCGAGCGGCTTCTGGATCTCATCGAGCAGGAGCTGCGGCACAAGGGCTTCCTGTGTGAGCCTAAGTAGGCTGCTGCCACTGCTTTCGCTTGCGGATCAGCAACAGTGCTGCCAGAGCAAAAAGCACCCCTACCCCGCCTGCTGCCAGCTGAAAGGTCTCCAGTTCTCCGGGTTTGGGCAGCGTATAGCGCAGATTGATAATGTGCAGTGTGTTGTCGATCAGCTCTCCCTGATCATCTCGAATGTTGTCCTCCTGGGTTAAATGGCTGTATTTGTGTACCGACACCCGGATGGGCGTTGTAATGCGGTTATACCCCTCCGGCGCTTTGGTTTCCACCAGGTAATAGGTTCCGTATTCCAAGCCATAGATTTCTGCTCGCCCTGTCTCGTCGGTGATGACCTGTGTCTGTTTTTCTCCTGCCATGGAGCGTTCCGTCCAAAAAGGCGTGATTCCTACGATTTTATGATCCTGGCCGATTTTTACCAGTCTTTTCTCGGTGATTCGGCTGGTCAGTTCCCCTGCGCTTAGCTCTCGGACGATCTGAAAGCCGGCTCCTGCTAAAGGCCGTCCAGCCACATCCGTATTCTGGATAATGATCCCACCTACAGGGATCCCCTCCCCATGTGCCCCGGCAGAAATCGGAATACAAAACCCTATGAGCAAAGCAGCCAGCAGACATAATCGTTTCATGATTTTCTCCCCCTTTATATGTTCCGGCATTTCCCCACCGCCGGTCGGAATGTGACAACAGTGTAGCATAGATGTGCTGTCACTATTTGGAGAATCCGGGACGATGGGGATCTTTTCCTGTGAGAATTTGGAAGCTGCCTCCGCCCCGGCAGGAGAGATATTGACTTTTTCCGGCACAGGGGATATGATAATCCTACTACTACGCAATTATGAGGACAATATGAAACGATTCCACAAAATCTATCTGGAAATATCCAACATTTGCAATCTTAACTGTAACTTTTGCCCCGGAACCAAGCGGGAAAAACGCAGCCTGTCTCTGGAGGAATTTGCTTCCCTGCTTCCCAAGCTGCGGCCCTATTCCGATTATTTATACTTCCATCTGATGGGAGAGCCTTTGTGCCATCCCAGGCTTGCAGAATTTTTGGCTCTGGCAGGACAGGCCGGTTTTCGGGTGATTCTCACCACCAACGGAACGCTGCTCCAATACCGGCAGGAGATCCTGCTGAATGCTCCGGGGCTGCATAAAATCAATGTTTCCCTCCACGCTTTTGAAGCAAACGATCTGGCTATCCCCTTCCAGGACTATCTGGATCGCTGCCTTGCCTTTGGTCAAGCAGCCCAAGGGAATAAACTGGTGGTCTACCGTTTGTGGAATCAAGGCGGTGCTGAGCAGCGCAATGGGGAGATCATGAGTGCCCTGAAGGCTGCCTTTCCTGAGCCTTGGCAGGAACAGCGCAGGGGGATCCGGATCGGGGATAAGATTTTCCTGGAATATGGAGATAAGTTCGACTGGCCGGATCTGGAAGCACCGGAGGGCAGCTGCCGGGTATTCTGCTATGGTCTGCGGGATCAAATCGGTGTTCTGGCCAATGGAACCGTTGTCCCCTGCTGCTTGGATCACGATGGTGATCTGGCTTTGGGGAATCTCTTCCATGAGGATCTGGAAACCATTTTGAATACCCCCCGGGCAAAAGCCATTTACAATGGTTTTTCTGACCGCTATGCCGCCGAACCGCTGTGCAGGAAATGCGGCTATGCCCGACGCTTCGGGTAATGATTTTGGACATTTTTACAAGCTACAAATGTGGAGAAAGATCCGCTGCTATCCGCAGATGCAATTGTGCGGTACTTTCTAAAAATAGTTTAGTTTTTATTGTAATAAAGGAGAATAACATGGCTAAGAAATCAGTTTTATTTGATTTAGACGGAACCCTGACGGACTCGGGAGAAGGCATTATCAATTGTGTCATTCCTGCCTTGGAGCATTTTGGGCTGCCCGTTCCCTCCCGGGAAGCGCTGCGAGTCTTTGTGGGCCCGCCCCTTCAGGATTCCTTTATTCAGCACGGTGTTCCTGCGGACAAGGCTGAGGAAGCTGTGGCGGTGTACCGCAGCCGTTACATTCCCATCGGTATGTTTGAAAACACCCCCTATCCCGGTATTCGGGAGCTGCTGGAAGCACTGACTGCCGGTGGCCACAAGCTGTATATTGCCACCTCCAAGCCCGAGGGGATGTCCCGGGAAATCCTGGAACACTTTGATCTGAGCAAGTACTTCACCATGATCTGCGGCGCTTCCATGGACTTCTCCCGGAACACCAAAGAGGCGGTCATTGCCTATCTGCTGGAACAGAGCGGAGAATCGGAAAACATGGTCATGGTGGGTGACACCAAATTTGATATTCTGGGAGCAAAGCACCATGGCATTCCCGCCATTGGTGTTAGCTGGGGCTATGGTAAGGTAGAGGACATGGTGGCTGCCGGAGCAGAGGCCATTGCCGATACCCCTCGGCAGCTTTTGGAGCTTTTGGAAGCATAAAATTTTTGCGGCGCAGATGATTCTGCGCCGTTTTTTCATTGAGCCGCTGGATGACACTTGACAGAAGCAGCACATTTTGATAAAATTTTTGTAATTTTATATAATTTAATATAATGCAGGAGGTAGATTATGGATCTGAATACGATGGTATTGTCCAAGCAGGGGCGCTTGATTGCCTGCTTGCAGGAAAATCTCCGCATTCCCAGTGTGCGGGAAGAAGCCCTTCCGGATGCCCCCTATGGTGTCCCTGTCCGGAAAAGCCTGGAACATATTCTGAATGCCGCTGATGCCATGGGATTTCGTACCTGCAATGTAGACAATCACATCGGCTGGTGTGAATACGGGCAGGGAAAAGAAATGGTCGCTGTGCTGGGCCATCTGGATGTGGTGCCCGCCGGAGACGGCTGGAGTGTAGATCCCTGGGGCGGTGAGATCCGGGATGGAAAGATCTTCGGTCGGGGTTCCATGGACGACAAAGGCCCCTGTGTTGCAGCCCTCTTTGCATTGGAGGCGCTGCGGGATTGGGGCCTGCCCCTCAAGCGCCGGGTGCGGCTGTTATTCGGCTGCTGCGAGGAAACCGGTGCTGCTGATGTACGCTACTACCTGGCGCAGGGCGGCGAGATTCCTGTCATGGGATTTACCCCGGATGCAGAATACCCGGTCATTCACGGAGAAAAAGGCATTCTTCATGCCAAATGCCGCCGCAGTCTCTCTCAGTCCGGTCCTCTGAAGCTGGTTTTTGCCCAGGGCGGCGAGGCGGATAATGTGGTTCCCAGCTATGCCAAGGCAGAGCTGGAATGCGACCGGGCGCTTGCAGATACCATTGCCCGTACCACCATGGAAAAGGTGACCTTCACACCCACGGATACCGGCGTTTTGGTGGAGGCTCAGGGTGTCAACGCCCATGGGAGCATCCCCTGGGCCGGAGAGAATGCCATCGGACGGCTGATCCTTGCCCTGAACACCCTGCCCTTTGAAGGGGAAATGGCACAGCTCCTTCGTTTCCTGTCGGAAAAGGTCGGCATGGACACCAAGGGCAAGCTTGCCGGGATTCACCTGTGGGACGCACAATCCGGCGACCTCAGCTTTAACCTGGGTGTGATCACAGTGGAAAACAACACCATGGAGCTGCGCTTCAATTACCGCTACCCGGTCACCTTCACCTACGAGGACTGCGCCCCGGCTTTCCAAAAGCTTTTTGAAGACATGGGCTTTACAGTGGAGCAGGTGCATACCAATAAGCTCTATATTCCCGCAGATGCGCCCCTCATTCAAACGCTTTTGAAGGTCTACAAGGCGCACACCGGCCTGGAGGGCACGCCTATTTGCATCGGCGGCGGCACTTATGCAAAATCCCTGCCCAACATTGTGGCCTTTGGCCCCATGTTCCCCGGAGAGGAAATGCGGGAACATAAGCCGGATGAATACATTGAGATCCCGCAGCTGATGAAAAATGCGCAGATCATTGCATCTGCTATGTATGAAATGGCAAAATAAGGAGGAAGCAATATGAACATCAATGACACCCTTCTGGATATGGGAGCCGGACTGCCGGATGATATCCGGCAGCACCAGCAGTTTGGAAATTACGCAGAAGCCATTCGCCTGATTGACCTGCGCCTTCAGCAGAACAACCTGCCGAACTGCCTGCGCAATTCCCTGATCGCCCATCGGGAGCGTTTTTGCCGGATCCCCGCTCAGTTCCCTTACACCAAAGAGGAAGCTCTGGCCATTCTGCGCAAGCAGATCCCGGACTTTACCATGGAAGAGCTGAATGATCAAATTGATTTGCGCAATGTCCGCTGGATCTATGTCAACGGCGAAATGCGGATCTTCCAGCGGTTCGATCAGACCCTGTTCGCTGTAGTAGATGACATCCGCAGCCGACTGCCTCAGACACAGGAGAATGTCCAGAGAACCGACTATGCCATGGGCATCATGAAAGAAAAAGGGGGCATGGCAAACCGCATCCGCGTACGGCAGACCATCAAACTGTCTGATGAGCTCTTCACTCCGGGAATGTTCCTGCGGGCTCATCTTCCCCTGCCCGCCGCCTGCCAGCAGCAGTCTGATATCCGCATTGAACGCATTTTCCCGGAAACTGCCTCCATTGCCCCGGAGGATGCCCCCCAGCGCACCATTTGCTGGGAGGTTCGCCCCCAGGAAAACCCGGAATTCACGGTAGAGTATTCCTATACCCATACAGCCCGCTATCAGGATGTCTACAACGGAAAGGGTCAGCCGGGGGTTTATGACTTTGATTTGCAGGAGCAGTACCCTCACATTGTGTTCACTCCCTTTATCCGCAGTCTTTGCAAGGAGCTGACGGAAGGACTGGAGGATCCTCTGGCAAAGGCCCGGGCGATCTATGACTTTATTACCAGGAATATGCGCTATACCCATGTCCCGGATTATTTTGTTATGGACAGCATTGCCGAAAGCTGCGCACGAAACTACAACGGTGACTGCGGTGTGTTTGCCCTGTTGTTTATCACCCTTTGCCGCTGCGCCGGTATCCCCGCCCGGTGGCAGAGCGGTCTGGTGGCCCGCCCGGAGGAAGCCGGCTGCCATGACTGGGCTCAGTTCTATGTAGAGCCCTACGGCTGGGTGTTTGCAGACCCCTCCTTCGGTGTCTCTGCCAATCGTCTGGGCAAGGAAGACCGCCGTCAGTTTGTCTTTGGAAATCTGGATCCCTACCGCATGGTTGCCAACCGTGCTTTCCAGGCGGATTTCACCATTCCTAAGACCCAGTGGCGGGCGGATCCCTATGACAATCAGGCCGGTGAACTGGAATCCGACAGCTGCGGCTTCCAGGCTAGCCAGCTGATCCGCACCCAGGCCACCCTTTTCTGCCAGGAGATCACCGGTTAAACCCAATCATTCCATAAAAAACCACCGCAGTTCTTTCGAGCTGCGGTGGTTTTTGACAGATTAAGGAAGCTCTGATTAAATTGGCAAGAGCTGGGAGCGAGAGATTTTGTTTCCAGGCAAGGTTCCCAAAGTGAAGGAATACTTTGTGTACCCGCAAGGGGTATGCCGCATCCGTAAGCCAGCTTGCGCTGGCAACGGCTGCGCTATATTTCCCACTTTGGGAACCGCAGCATGGGGACAAAAGATCCGCTCGCCAGCCGCCGACGATTTATTCAGAGTTTCCTTAAATGATTTCCAGCTTAATGGTATTGGTATTACCTGTAGAGCCATCCACCGGGCCACCGGTGATGAGGATGTTATCGCCGGGCTGGAGGTTCAGCTTTTTCTTGGTTTCCTTCTTTGCATAGTAGAACATGACATCCATGCTGGGGAACTGATCGGCCATAATGGGGGTAACGCCCCAGCTCATGGCCATCCGCCGCCAGATCTTACGGTTGGTGGTCATGCCAATGATATCAAAGGGGGTGCGGAACCGGGAAACCAGCATAGCCGTGGTACCGGACACAGAGCAGACCACAATGGCCTTGGAATTCATATCCATTGCCATGGAGCAAACCGCATGGGAAATGCAGTCCAGGGTGTCCTGGCCGTTGTAAGGCACCGACAGGAAGCGCTGCTTGTAGTCGATGTGATTTTCGGTGTACTCAGCAATCTGAGACATGGCCTTGACCGATTCCACAGGGTACTTACCGGCAGCAGATTCTCCGGACAGCATGACACAGGAAGTTCCGTCATAGACCGCATTGGCCACGTCAGAGATCTCTGCACGGGTGGGGCGGGGGTTCTGGATCATGGATTCCAGCATTTCTGTGGCGGTAATGACCCACTTACCCATTCCGCGGCAGATTTTGATCAGCTTCTTCTGAACTGCGGGGACCTCTACATAGGGGATCTCCACGCCCAGATCACCACGGGCGATCATCACACCGCTGCACGCCTGGCAGATCTCCACGGCATTGTCAATACCGGCCTGGTTTTCAATCTTGGCCACAATGGCAATGTCGTTGCCGCCGTTGGCATCCAGAAGCTCCCGGATATCCCGGACATCCTGGGCGCAGGAGACAAAGGAAGCTGCCACAAAGTCCACCCCATGCTGAACACCAAAGAGGATATCCGATTTATCCTGCTCAGACAGGTAGGGGCCGGACATGACCTTATTGGGGAAGGACATACTCTTGCGGTTGGACAGGGTACCGCCCACCTTGCAGATGCAGTGAATGTCATTTCCCTCAATGGACCGCACCTCAAATTCCAGCAGTCCGTTGTTTACGGTGACCATATCACCGGCCTTCAGCTCATTGTGCAGGTTTTTATAGCTGACACTGACCCGAGTCTCGTCGCCCTGGACATCCTCGGTGGTAAAGGTGAAGCTGCTTCCCTGTGCAACCTCGGCTTTACCTTCGGCAAAGGTGCCGATCCGGTATTCCGGGCCCTTGGTATCCAACAGAATGGGAATGGGCAGATTCAGCTTCTTGCGCACCTTCTTCACCAGTGCGATTTTCTTTTCCTGTTCTTCATAGGTACCGTGAGAAAAATTCAGCCGGGCGACATTCATGCCCGCCAGACACATTTGCGACAAAACCTCTTCGTTTTCGCTGGCAGGGCCAATGGTGCAGATAATTTTCGTCTTACGCATGATATTTCTCCTTTGCTTTGATTCTGTCTGGCAACAGTTTACCACGGGATCCCCGCTCCGTCAATCCTTAAATCAGGATATCCACCTGGTAATGCCGCAGCCAAAAGTCCAGCTGCAACAGGTATGCCATGGTCTGTGGGCGGCCCATCAGCTGACCATACCAGGGCCAAGGACTGTTGCCCTCCAGGTACTCCCCTACGCCTTTTCGGGACAGCAGCCGGAACACCGGGGCCTCCTTTTGGTTAAGCAGCCCTTCAAACCGCTGGAAAATCAGCTTTTCGTAGCGCGGATCATGGGTTTTGGGATAGGGGCTCTTTTTCCGATGGAGCACCTGAGTTGGAAGTACACCGGTCATGGCTTTGCGCAGGAGACCCTTCTCCTGCCCGCCCAGATCCTTATACATCCAGGGAACGCCATAGAGATACTCTGCGATCCGGTGGTCACAGAAGGGTACCCGCACCTCCAAGGAGGAATACATACTCATTCTGTCCTTCCTGTCCAGAAGGGTCTGCATAAACCACCGGAAATTCAGATTCACCATTTCCTTCATCCGCTTTTCCAGGGCGGTATTTTCTGGCAAAATATCACTTTCCCGGCAGGTTTTGTCATAGGCTTCCCGGACAAATTCTTCCGGATCAGAAGAAATTCCGGGAAGCAGAAGCCTAATACGGTCAGCGGTGTTCTGCGCCCAGGGGAATCCGTCAGCATCCCGAATTTCCGGATCCCGGTACCAGGGATATCCTCCGAAAATCTCATCGGCACATTCTCCCGACAGAGCCACCGTCACCGTGTCCCGGATCTCCCGGCAGAAGGCCAGCAGAGAAAAGTCAACATCCGCCATTCCCGGCAGGTCTCTGGCAATGGTGGCATCCTCCAGGGCAGAAACCAGTGCCTCCGGGGTCAGCACTGTCCAGTGGTGCCGGGAATGAATGGCCTGCTGCATCAGGCGGATATAGTCATCATCGGAATTGGGCTGAAATTTGCTGGCCCGGAAGTAGATGTCATTGTCCAGGTAATCCACGGAGAAAGTGGGCAGGATCTCCCCTCGCTGGGCCATGGCCTGGGCACACAGGGCACTGATCAGGCTGGAATCCAGTCCCCCGGACAAAAAGGTGCCGATGGGCACATCGGAAACCAACTGCCGGGAGATGGCATCCCGCACCAAAAATCCCACCTTTTCTACGGTGTCGGCAAGAGAGTCCGTATGCTCATGATCCCGCAGCTGCCAATAGCGGTGAACACATAATTTTCCATGAGAATAGTATCCCATGCACCCCGGCTCCAGCTCCCGGATCCCCCGGAAAACACCGCTTCCCGGAAGCCGCCCCGGCCCCAGCAGGATCAGCTGAAAAATGCCGGTTTCGTCGATCTCCGCCCGGAAGGTGGGATACTGAAGAATGGTTTTGATCTCCGAGGCAAACAGCAGCCCGCCTGCATGATCTGCATAAAACAGGGGCTTCACCCCGATCCGATCCCGGGCAAGGAACAGTCTTTGCGCCCGATTCTCCCAAATGCCAAACGCAAAGATTCCATTGAACCGTTCCAGGCAGGCTGAGCCCCACTGGGCATAGCTGTGCAGCACCACCTCGGTGTCTGAATACCCTTGGAAGTGGTGCCCCAAGGTTTCCAACTCCTGCCGGATCTCCCAGGTGTTGTAAAGCTCTCCATTGTACACCAGTGTATAGTTCTCTCCACCCCAATCCAAAACCATGGGCTGCTGACCGCCCTGGGGGTCGATCACCGCCAGTCGGGTATGCAGCAAGGCGCAGTTTTCCGACTGATAGCACCCGCTGCCATCCGGACCTCTGCGCTTCATAGTCTCCAGCATCTTCTCCAACACCGCCGGATCCGCCATCAGATCCAGTATTCCGGCAATGGCACACACCATCAACCACATCCTTTCCATCCCTCTATTCTATGCCGGGGCAGCCGATTCTTGCATACTATTTCCTGCCGGGGATATACTACCTCCGGTGATGAAAAATGAAAAACAGTAAAGAAATCCTGACCTCTGTGCTGAAAACCGCCCAAATGGGGCAGGTGGGCATTCGCAGCCTTCTGGATACCACCATGCAGCCTGCTTTGCGCAGCGCTCTGGAGTCGCAGCTGCGGGAATATGATGCCATTGAAACCGAAGCCCACGCCATAGCCAGCCAGCGGGGCTGGGAACTGCGGGAGCTGGATCCGGCGGTCCGCTTTCTGTCTGACCGCATGACCCGGATGAAGCTGGTTGGCAGCAACCGGGATTCCCGGATCGCAGATATGATGATCCAGGGAAATACCCG
>Ga0129314_1000246_pt1 | contig 65236 bp, 64 predicted proteins | sample O1111metagenome_FD_94431 | JGI IMG/M metagenome (GOLD analysis project Ga0129314, IMG submission 94431) | Orangutan individual fecal microbial communities from fecal samples from Wisconsin, USA - O1111 metagenome | ecosystem: Host-associated > Mammals > Digestive system > Large intestine > Fecal... | reverse complement strand
GCTTTTCTTGCCACCATCAGGGAAAGAGCGGACGGGACGGTGATCTACGCTGACCGCTGCTCCATCGGCAAGGACAAGCTGGCCAAAATGGGCATCACATTCAAGAAAATCCCGAGAGACATCAGTAAATTATAAATGCGGAATTCAGAATTCAGAATTCGGAATTGGGAGATGACTGCGAGGAAAAAGAAAATGTTATCGTCGAAAAAAGCAAATCATTCGCGCTGCGGATCATTCGGTTTTGTCGTTATCTTTGCGGCGAAAAGAACGAATATATTCTGTCAAAGCAGCTCCTGAGGAGCGGAACAAGCATTGGCGCAAATGTAAAAGAGGCAGTCCGTGGGCAAAGCAAAGCCGATTTCTATGCAAAAATGAATATCTCATTATTAAAGAGGCAAGTGAAACAGAATATTGGCTGGAACTGCTGCATGAAAGCGGGTACATCGCAGAAAAGCCATTTATCAGTATCTATGAGGATTGTCAGGAGTTAATAAAAATACTTGTGACAATCTCAAAATCTCAGAAAGGAGCGCCGTAATTCCGCATTCCGAATTACGCATTGTACTGTCATGGAACTGAAATCATATCAGAAAAAGCTTATAGCGGACTTGACGCGCTATCTGGAACTGCTGAACGAAACGAGGAATTACGAAGCGGCGTTCCGCTTCTTCTGGCAGGAGAACAGCGCTCCGGCGTTAGGGCGTTACCAAGATGTCATTCCCGGCGTTCCGAACCTGTGCTTCAAGGTGCCGACGGGCGGCGGCAAGACTTTCGTCGCCTGCAGCGCCATCCGTCCTGTTTTCGACGCGCTTCCCGCGACTAAAACGAAAGCTGTGGTCTGGCTTGTGCCGTCGGACGCCATTCTGACGCAGACGGCAAAAGCCTTGAAGGACACGTTCCACGCTTACCGCCAGAAAATCGACGTGGATTTCGGCGGGCGCGTGGAGGTCTACACCAGGCAGGAGCTTTTGAACGGGCAGAACTTCAATCCGACTGCCGTGACCGAACAGCTTTCCATCATGGTGCTGTCCTACGATTCGTTCCGCGGGCGCGGCAAGGAGGGCTTGAAAGCCTATCAGGAAAACAGCAGCCTTGCCGAGTTCGCAAAGGTGCTGGGCAAGCCGGACAGCCCTATTGAAAAGGCGGACGAAACCGCCCTGTTCCAGATTATCAATCAGCTCAACCCGCTTGTCATCGTGGATGAAAGTCACCATGCCCGTTCGGAGCTGAGTCTTGAAATGCTGAAAAACTTCAATCCATGCTTTGTGCTGGATTTGACCGCGACGCCGAAAAAGGAAAGCAATATCATCTCCTATGTGGACGCGGTGCAGCTCAAAAGCGAGAACATGGTCAAGCTGCCTGTCATCGTCTATAACCGGGACAATCAGAAAGAGGTTTTGGTTGACGCGATTGATCTGCGCGGCAGGCTGGAAGAAATGGCAGCTGCGGAACAAAGGCAGACCGGGCGCTACATCCGCCCGATTGCGCTGTTTCAGGCAGAGCCGAAGGGCAGGGAAGAAGCGACTACTTTTGAAAAGCTGCGGGACAATCTTGTTGACGCAGGGATCCCCGCAGAGCAGATTGCCATCCGCACGGCAGACGTAAACGAACTGAAAAATACCGATTTGATGTCACCGGACTGCCCCGTGCGCTATATCATCACGGTCAACGCGCTGAAAGAAGGATGGGACTGCCCCTTTGCCTACATACTGGCGTCTCTCGCCAACAAGACAAGTCAGGTGGACGTGGAGCAGATTGTAGGGCGTATTCTCCGCCTGCCCTATACTGCGCTGTACACGCAGAAAGCCCTGAATCACTCCTATGTGCTGACTTCTTCGAGCGACTTCAACACTACCATTCAGTGTATTATCAAAGGTTTGAACAACGCGGGATTCAGCGATAAGGATTATCGGCTTTCCGCCCCGCTCCCGCCGAAAGCCCCGGGACAGGCGCCGGTGCCGGTGCAGCTTGAAATTGATAACCGACAAGGCGCCGCAGAATCGGGAACCGCCCACGAAACGCCTGCCGAGGACATTTTTGATGTGGACGGTAAATCCATCGGGGAGGAGCTGCAGCGCCGCAGAGAATCGGAAAAATCGCCGGAATCCATGCCGAAAGTTGACACGATGATCGCAGAGGCTGAACGGGCAGGGCAGGCATACGACGATGCCGTCACACAGGCCGGCTGTGACCCTTATACGCGAAATATGTCGTGGGAGGTACGGGATAACGTGACAACTTTTTTTGTTAAGCCGGAGTTCCGGAAAGATATTGAAACGCTGCACATTCCGCAGTTCTTCCAGTCCATCCCCGATACTCTTTTTACGGACGGTTCCTATGTCCTGCTGGACGAACAGCAGCTTGCCGAAGGCTTCACTCTCAGAGACAAAGACAGCTCCATTGATTTTGCCGGCGCAGATGAAGAAATTCGGGAAATTGACGTGCGGCAGGATGAGGGCGGCCTGCCGAAGGTGTTCAAGATGAAAACTGCCGAACAGGAGTATTTCAAGCAATACTTCAACAGTCTGCCCCCGGAAAGCCGTGTGCGTCAGTGCAAGGAAATGATATTCCGTCAGCTTAACAAGCTGAACGGCGTGGACGCGGCCGAGCTGAAAACCTATGTTGAGCGCATTGTCGGCAGTATGAGCAGGGAGCAGCTTGCGGAACTGGAGAAAGCGGCCTGCGCTTACGCGAAGAAAATCCGCGATAAGGTTGATTATCTTCTGGAAGAGCACTGCCGGGAAACGTTCTTCGATTGGCTGCAAACGGAGCGCATCGTCTGTATGCCGTCGTTCCGTCTGCCGGGCAGCATCCATCCTGTGACCCATACCAATATGTACGGCAAATCGCTGTATCAATCAGAAGAAGGCAGCTTGAACAGCCTTGAATCCGCGCTGATTATCGAACTGACCTCGCTGCCGAACGTGCGCTGGTGGCACAGGAACATTTCCCGTCAGGGCTTCTGCATCAACGGTTTTATCAATCATTACCCCGACATTATCATCCGCACTGAAAAGGGCAAAATCATCTGCGCGGAAACCAAGGGGGAACACCTGAAAAACGACGACAGCCGGGAGAAAATCGACCTCGGCGCTGCGTGGAGCAGCTGTGCTGGAAGTCAGTTCCGGTATTATATGGTGTTCAAGGAAGAAAACGATCTGCCGAAGGGCGCCGTCAGCATGAGCAAGTTCCTGGAGATCGTAAAGGCGCTGTAAATCCCGTCTCTGAACGATCCGGGCAGGGGACGGCAGCGCCTCTGTGTTCGGCACTTGAATTGAGAAATAGTATAAAGGCTCTCTCCGCACAAGCTGGCGCGGAGTCAGGCAGCAGAAGTGATCCCGCCGCCTTTTTCCTTGAACAGGAAGAAGCCCGGCGCCGCGTCGTTTGACGTGATGCCGGGCTTCTCGGCGATTTTCGGCGGATAAAACAATACCCTGTTCGCGCGAAGCTCTTTTGTATTTTGATGTTTGACGTGAAAATTGTACCGTTTTGCAAAGATTCGCACGCGGAAACGTACTGGGAGTGCTCTGACGTGCGTCGCCGTCTAACGCGCTTTTTTCGCACGGCGAGAAAGAATTACACTGTTTTCACTGCAATCGATTTTTACAAGGCGTTTTGCCGCCTCACAGCGGCTTTGCTCTGCAATCAGGCCGAAAAACCGCAGATCATCTTCGATCGTCTCGATCTTTTCAGGCGAACAGGGACGGCGATCATGCTTGAGCTGCTCCGCCGCATTCGGGATTTTGTGCATATTCGCTCCGGCCATTGCTCTCGACTTCGCCGCTTTCCGCTTCCATTCCGACCTCACACGTCAACGGATTTGTTCCCGCGACAGAAGGGCAACCGTCTCAACGTGGCAGGTCTGCGGGAACATATCGAAGACTCTGACGCTGTCCATGTCGAGGGCGTAGCCTGCGCCGCGCAGAAGCGCGGCGTCGCGGGCAAGGGTGGCTGGGTTGCAGGAGATGTAGAGGACGCGCGGCACGCGGCTCGCAGCGATAGTTTCGATAAGGCGTTTTTCGCAGCCGGCGCGGGGCGGATCGACGACAACGCAGTCGATGCCTTCGAGATCGGCAGGCGTCACAATGTTTTCCGCCGCGCCCTGAAGCACGGTCAGTCCTTCGAGCCTGTTGAACTCGCCGTTTTCCCGAGCCAGCGCGGCAGCCGAGGGCCATACTTCAACCGCCCTGATGTTTTTCGCCTTTCGTGACAGGAACACCGTCAGCGCGCCGACGCCGCAGTAGAGTTCAAGCAGGTTCTGCCCTTCAACCAGGCTGGCGGCATACGCAAAGAGCTGTTCTGCCTGCTCTGAGTTCGCCTGAAAGAACGATGTGCCGTCGTACTCCAGTCTGAAGTTTCCAAGCCGTTCGGTCAGGCGGTCTTCGCCTTTGACGAGCACGGAGTCTGCGCCGATGATAACGTTGCCTTCGTCGGGATTGATGTTGACGACAAGCCCGCGCAGTTCCGGAAAGCGCTCTTTGAGATGGTCGTAGAGCCGTTCAAGCGACTCGAGCGCGCCGCCTTGGGGACGGGCGGCGCCGACGAGGATCAGCAGGAGTTCTTCGCCGTCGCGGGCGCTGCGGATGATGACGTGCCGCAGCCAGCCGCTGTTGCTCTTTTCGTCGTAGCAGCAGAAGCGGCCGTAGTTGATCATGTTCTTGACAACGGCGTACAGTTTGTTAGCGCGGTCGCAGATAACGGGGCAGCGGTCGACGGGAACGATCTCGTGCGAACCGCGTTTGAAAAAGCCGATGTCGCCGGCGCGGCCGCGGGCGCGCACGGGAAAGGAGGCTTTATTGCGGTAGCGCCATTCGCTGCGTGACGGCACGCAGGGGATCTCGCCGCTGATCTCGAAGCCTCCGATGCGGCGCAGAGCGTCGGCGGCAAGCATCGACTTGATCTTGCACTGCAGCGTATATTCGGCATGCTGAAGCTGGCAGCCGCCGCAGCTGCGGTACCATCGGCAGGGCGGTTCGCGGCGCTCCGGACTGGCTTCCACGACGCGCTCGACGCGCGCCTGAATGTAGCTCTTCTTTTCCTGCCGCACGGCAATGACTGCCGTTTCCCCCGGCAGAGCGCCTTCCACGAATACGGTCCGCCCGTCGGCGGCCCGCCCGATCCCCTGACCAGCGGAGTTCATTCTGTCGATATGAAGCTGTTCCATCGTTGGACCTCCATCGTTCTCTTTTCTTGCGCCCATTATACCCGTTCCGCCGGGAATATTCTCCCTATTGACGCGCGCGGCACAAAAAATCCTCCGCCCGAAAGCGGAGGATTTTTTATTTCTGCACCCGGATTTTACTGCATATGAGCGGGAGTGTCCTTGAACATGCTGTAGCCTTCGTCGAAGGCTTTGGAATTCAATTCTTCCGTGCCCTTGGGAACGCGGTCAAGCATGGCTTTGCGGACGGCTTCGGGCTTCATCATGCCCTCGAGCTCAAGCACGCGGGCGACCATGCCGAGAGCGACCATGTTGGTGACGATCTCGCGGCCGACCTTGTCGCGGGCCGTCTGGATGATGGGAAGCTGATAGATGTTCGCGTCCACCACCGGCACCTCTTCGACGGCAAAGCTGTCGAGAATCAGACGGCCGCCGTGCTTCACGTCGCCGGCATACTTGTCGGCGGCGCCGCCGGTCAGGCAGATCATCAGATCGGGATTGATAGGCTTGGGATAATCGATGGGTTCGTCGGAGATCACGACTTCGGCCTTCGCCGAGCCGCCGCGGGCCGCTGGGCCGTAGCTCTGCGTCTGTACGGCGTAAAGGCCGTCGCAGAAAATAGAAGCGGCTTCGCCAACCATGATGGCCGCGGTGATAACGCCCTGACCGCCGGAACCGGCCAGACAGATTTCAAAACGTTTGGACATGGAAGCGCCTCCTACTTAACCATAACGCGCTCAAGAAGAGCCTTGTACTGATCCGTGTACTCGGCACGCTCGGTGTCGACGAACACGCCCGTCACGATCTTGCCCTTGAGCTCTTCGGGCGGCATCTCTTCGGCCTTCTTGGCGGGCACAAGGTGCTGCTTGAGGTACTCGATATTGACCGTGGGAGTCTTCAGCTTGTTGTAGCGGCCGTACTGGGTATGGCAGAAACCGGCCACTTCGACCACGGAAAATCCGTGATGCTTCACGGCCAGCGTGATCGTTTTTTCAACGTCGCGCGGATTGGCCACGCAGGTACGGGCCACAAAGGTTGCGCCGGCGCCGGCCGCCAGCTTGCAGATGTCGAAGGCAGGATCGGTGACGCCGTAAGGAGCCGTCTTGGCGATGGCGCCGATCGGCGTCGTCGGCGACATCTGGCCGCCGGTCATGCCGTAGATGTTGTTGTTCATGACGATGGCGGTGATGTCGATGTTGCGGCGGCAGGCGTGGATAAAGTGGTTCCCGCCGATGGCGCTGCAGTCGCCGTCGCCCATGACGTCAATCACGGTAAGCTGGGGCTTGGCCATCTTGATGCCGGTGGCATAGGCCAGCGAACGGCCGTGAGTGGTGTGCAGAGTGCAGGCGTTGACGTAGCCGGGAAGGCGGCTGGAGCAGCCGATGCCGGACGCAAAAACGGTCTGGGCAGGATCAAGCTTCAGATCGACGACGGCCCGCAGAAGTGCGTTGAGAATGATTCCGTGGCCGCAGCCGGGGCACCACATATGAGGGAAAAAGCGAGGGCGCATCCATTCAAAGACTTCTTTGCTGGGCATCTTACTTGGCCTCCTCGACAATCTTGTTGAAAATTTCTGTGGGCTGGAAAAGCTCGCCGTCCACGCGGTTCAGCGGCACGACGCGGGCCTTGCCGTGAACGGCGCGCTCGACTTCAAGAGCCATCTGGCCGCAGTTCAGTTCGGGCACGATGATGGTCTTGACGCGGCGGGTCAGACGCTCCAGTTCTTTGTCCGCAAAGGGCCACAGGGTGATGGGACGGAAATGTCCCACTTTGATGCGCTGCGCGCGGGCGTCGCGCACGGCGCGGATGCTGGAGCGAGAGACGCTGCCGTAGGACACGACGAGGATTTCCGCGTCTTCCGCTTCAACGGTATCAAATTTGACGATATCGTCGCGGAAGCTGTCAATTTTGCGCATCAGACGGCGCATTTTCTTGTCGATGTCGCCTGGATTGGTCGTGGGGAATCCCCAATCGTTATGGGTCAGCCCCGTCACATGCCAGCGATACCCGTCGCCAAAGCCGGCCATGGGCGGCACGTCGTCTTCGGGATCGGCCTGGTACGGCACGAAATGCTCGGGATCAACGGAGGGCTTTTTGCGGTCGACAATCTTCAAAGTCTCCGGATCGGGCACGACGAACTTTTCCCTCATGTGTCCGATCTCGGCGTCGCTCATAATAAGAACGGGCTGACGGAAACGCTCCGCCAGGTTAAACGCCTCGACCGTCAGCGTATAGCACTCCTCCACCGAAGCGGGGGCCAGAGCAATCGTGCCATGGTCGCCATGCGTGCCCCAGCGGGCCTGCATAACGTCCTGCTGGGCGCCCTGCGTGGGAAGTCCCGTGGAAGGACCGCCGCGCATGACGTCGACGACAACCAGGGGAATTTCGGCTTCATAGGCCAAGCCCAGATTTTCCTGCTTCAAAGTGAAGCCGGGGCCGGAACTGGCCGTCATGGACTTGACGCCGGCAATAGAAGCGCCGATGGCGCAGCCGCAAGCGCCGAGCTCGTCCTCCATCTGCTGGAAGACGCCGCCGACCTTGGGCAGTTCTACCGCCATCGTTTCCATAACTTCCGTCGATGGGGTAATCGGATATCCCGCGTAGAACCTGCATCCAGCCGCCAGCGCTCCAAACGCGACAGCCTCGTTGCCCTGCCAGAATCTGATCTCAGCCATTATTTTGTCCCATCCTCTCGCACGGTGATCGCAAGATCGGGGCAGATATTTTCGCATGATCTGCAGCCGATGCACTCTTCCGGATGTACAGCCTCGCATTTCACTCTGTCGTTCAGGGCAAGAACCTTCTTTGGACAAACGGAAACGCACAAACTGCATCCCTTGCACCAAGTTTTGTTGATAGATACATCGAACTTCTTGGCCAACACCTTCACCTCCAGAAAAAATAAAGAACTTCCCCCACTTGCAACGGAAAAACGAAATCTATAAAGAACGGCCGAGCCCGGGCTCACGCAGATAGCGAGCTCTCAGCCCGTCCGGCTTTATACTTGTATGGAGACGCTCCAGCGCCAACGCCGCCAGTGCCGCGCCGCTCGGTTTCTCAATATACTGCACGTCTTCGCAAGACGATAAGGCAAACAAGCGCGCGTCTTTTACCGACCACATTTCAAAATCACATGAGATTTCACGCAGTTCCGATAAAAGTTCCTCGTATGAACGTTCCTTTTCAGCCAGTACAGGGCGACCATCCTTATAAGCGCCGGAAAAAGCACGCTCGCGCGACGCGGCGATCAGCGGCGCCTTCACGCCGCGGCTCCAGCTCGGGCAGGAGCGAAGCACAGCCTCCAGGCTGCACAGCGGCACGACTTCGATGCCGAGGGCGAAGGCCAGTCCGGCGGCATAGGCCATGCCGATGCGGATGCCGGTAAAGTAGCCGGGGCCGACCGTCACTGCAATGCACGTCAGATTCTGAATTTTCAGTCCACTTTCGTTCAGCAGTTCCGACGCCAGCAGGGGCAGCCGGGCCGCCTGTTCGCGCCCAAGATCGAGACTGAGCTCACCGGTAATCTTTCCATCGACGGCCAGCCCCAGGCAGGACCAGCGGTTGGAACAGTCTATGGATAAGAGCACATCGCTCATGAACACGCCTCCTCCAGCTGCGCCAAAGCTTCCCGCGCCGATTTGCCCGCAGCGGCGACGCAGAATCGGCGTTTTCCGCCCGCGGCAGACATCTCGCAGTGCCAGACCTCTTCGAAGTCATCTTGTGCAAGGCGTTCCGGCCATTCGACGATCAGCACCCAATCGTTGTCGAGATATTCGTCGAAGCCCAGGTCCCGGCCGTCAACGCGCTCAAGACGATACAGGTCAGCATGCGCAACCGGGATCCGCGCCCGCGCGTACTCGTTGACCAGCGCGAAAGACGGACTGCAGGTCCGTTTCCAGCCCAACGCACGGCACAGCTCGCGCGCCAGCGTCGTCTTGCCGGCGCCCAGCTCTCCCGCCAACAGCAGCGTCATGCCGGGACGCAGGACGGCGGCGATTTTTTCGCCCAGAAAGCGCGTATCGTCAAGTCCGTCGAGCAAAAAACAGCTTCGTCCGTCCGCTTCCTTGTTTACCGTCAGCACGCTCCGTTCAGCTCCTTTAAAACCGCCGGCAGACGATCGGCCACCTCATGAGCCAGCGTGCCGTCCTGTCCCTGCATACGTCCCAGACTCTCTCCGGACTCGCCGTGGCACCATGCGCCCAACGCCAGCGCCTTTTCCTCGGAGAGCTGCGCGGCCAGCAGGGCCGCACAGGCTCCCGCCAGCACGTCGCCCGATCCCGGCACGGATAAGGTTCGATCCCCGCGCGGCACGATCCACGGCGTTTGCTCCGGCCCTACGACAAGCGAGCGGTACCCTTTCAAGAGCACGGGACCGAAGCGCCGCGCCAAAGTTCCCGCCGCTTCGAAGCGGTCCCGCATGGGCAGACGTTCGCCAAGAAGCGCTGCCGCTTCGCCCTCGTGAGGCGTCAGGCAGCACCGCACCGGTCTTATATCCTCTTTACCCAGCCAGTACAGTCCGTCACCGTCCCACAGTGCCGGACCGTCCCACCGCGCGCCGATCCGGCACAGTTCGCGGGAGCGTTCGTCGCGGCCGAGTCCCGAACCGATCAGAAGCGCTGCACAGCGGGGGCGCCATTTCTGCATGACCGCCTCAAGGGAATCCGGAGTATCCAGCGGTTCAGAAATCGCTTCCGGAAGCGGAGCTGCAAGAGCGTCCAGAACTTCCGGGACCGAGGCCAGCACCACCAGTCCCGCGCCGGCGCGCAGAGCACCGCGCGCCGCCAGAAGAGCCGCGCCGCGGTAGCTCTTTGAGCCGGCGACAATCAGCACGCCGCCGCGGCGGCCTTTGTGATCGTCGCTCCGGCGCCGGGGAAGGAAATTCCGCACGTCGCGCTCTTCCAGCTCCAGTGCGTCGGGTTCTCCCAGCAGCGGCGCGGCGTTTTCGGCCAGAGGGATCAGGACCGCTTTTCCCGCCAGCGCCGCGCTGTGCCCTGTCGCCATCGGCAGTTTCCAGCCGCCGGCGGTACAGGTCCACTGCGCTTCGACTCCCTCGCTTCCTTCCGCACCGCTGGGAATGTCTACCGCCAGCACATGATGCCCGCAGCGATGCCGGTTGACCGCCGCGATCAAGCGGGCTGTTTCGCCCCGAGGCGCGCCCGCCGCGCCGGTGCCCAGAAGCGCGTCGACGACAAGATCACGCGAATTCAGCAGTTCTGCCAGCGCCGCGTCATCAAGACCGCTGCTTCCAACAACCGTCGCCGGCGCCTTCGCAAGCCTCGCCAAATTGACAGCGGCGCCGCCCTGGGAGCGGGAGACCGCGTGGCTGAGGAGCACCGTCACTTTCCAGCCGCGCTCCGCCAAAAGCCGGGCAACCACAAAGCCGTCGCCGCCGTTGTTCCCGGCGCCCGCCAAAATCAGCGCTGAATGAAGGAGCGGCTGTTTCAGGATAAAATCGACAATGCCGCGGCCGACACGTTCCATCAGTTCCAGCCCCGACACGCCGGATTCGATCAGCCGCGCGTCAAGGCTTCTCACTTTTTCGTTCGAGTACCAAGGGATCAACGGCCATCAGACTCCTTCTGTCTCGTAGATCACTACGGCGGCAGCGACGCCGCCGTCATGGCTGAGCGAAAGATGAAAACGCGCCTGACGATACGGTTCCAACGCCGGCGTCTGCGGATCAAGGACAAGAGAAGGGCGTCCTTCCGCGTCGTGCCGCACGCTCACGCTGTGAAACCCCAGCTTCGCCAGTCCCAAACCGGTCGCTTTGGCAAAGGCTTCCTTCGCCGCGTACGCCGCGGCAAGATGACAGGCGCCCGACGCTTTCCCCGCTGCGTAAGACAACTCCGCTTCGGTAAAAACTCTTCGGCAAAAAGCGTGGCGCTCGCAGGCTTTCATCATACGTTCCACACTGCAGAGATCGATTCCGATACCGGCAATCATGTTCTCACCACCTATATTATACCGGTTTTCACTATTTTACAACAGCTTTAATTTAAAAAAATCAAATTAAAACTGTATCAGAATCATCATGACAGAAAATCAATCTATATTTTTCTCTAAGAAAAAAGAGCGCCTTGAAAAGGCGCTCTCAAAATCATGGTGGGTGATACAAGAATCGAACTTGTGACCTCTTCCGTGTCAGGGAAGCGCTCTTCCTCTGAGCTAATCACCCTTTATCGGGGCGTATGGACAGTACATGGTGGGTGATACAAGAATCGAACTTGTGACCTCTTCCGTGTCAGGGAAGCGCTCTTCCTCTGAGCTAATCACCCGATTACGCCGAACATGTGGAATTCTACTCTCTCCGCCCGCGTCTGTCAACCCTGAAAAGCGCCCCTGAAGAAATGCTTTCAAAAACCGTTGTTTTCTGAATTTTTATTCATATGGCTTTATCATTATCGAATACTTTCAAATACCATAGTTGCCTGGATTCTGTCTCCGCCCAAAAAACCTTTGCTGCCACCGTTGGCTGTGGAAATAGTGTGCAGACGGTAACCTTTGGCCGCCTGATTGTTTATGACAGCCTCCAATTCAGACAGGTTGCCCGATCCCGTACCGATAAGTTTTTCCTTCAGTGTCACCTGAATCACAACATAATGCAGATTCTTGCCTGAGGCTAAGGAATATGTCGATGGATCCAGATTTTGATCATCAGCGCTAAAAAATCCCATTGTACTGCCTCCGCCTCTCTAAAATTTTATTTTAGTCAAGAATACCACACGAATCGCTGCTCGCCAACGAACATTCCGACAGCCGCGAAACGGGGCTGTACGTCGTCGCCGGCAGCCGCTCTTCTCGTCTGAAGCGAAATTCAATCCCGGCTGCTGGCCCAGTTTCTCAAAGCCGATCAAGCCGGCTGCTGTCGCCGAACGTCACTACGGCAGTTACGGCATAAGCCGCATCGCGGTGCGCAGCCAGAACGGCACTGCGTTTTATCCCCGGTAACAGACTGGACGAGGAAGGTGCGGCGGGCTCAAGCGCCTCTGCGAAAGCGGCGGCAAACGCCCGCATCACGCCGGGAATCCGCGTCGCAAAAAAAGGAGGGCGGAGGACGCCGTATGTTCTCAGCCCTCCGGCGTTTTAGCGGCGCGATTTCTCAAACGCAGCGGCGCCTTCCCCGGCCTTTTCGGCCGTGGCCGCGAGTGCCTCAACGAAGGCGCTTTTAAATCCCGCGCGCTGAAGGGCGCGCAGCCCGGCGATGGTCGTGCCGCCGGGAGTACAGACGGAATCCTTGAGTGCCGCGGGATGAACGTTTTTCTGCCGCACCAGTTCGGCGGCGCCGATCAGCGTCGCCGCGCCGGCGCGCAGCGACAGATCGCTTTTCATGCCCGCGGTCAGACCGCCCTGTATGAAGCCTTCCAGCAGTTCCAGCACATAGGCGATCGCCGAGCCGGAAAGACAGATGACGCCGTCCAGATCCTTTTCGGACACTTCCACCGCGTCGCCGAAAAGCGCGCAGAGCCCGCGCACTTCTTCGAAGTCGCCGTCGCTCCAGTCGCCGCGGACGATGCCCGTAAATCCGGCTCCGACGGCGGATGCAATGTTCGGCATCACGCGCCCCCAGCGGGCGTTCGGCGCCGCTTTTTTCAGCAGTTCCAGATTGACCAGCGCCGCGCAGGAGACCAGCGTGCGCCCGGCCAGCGCGGCCGCGTTTTCAGCGCAGTAGCTTTCGACCAGCCACGGTTTCAGCGCCACGAACACGGGGCCGCGCGCTAGCGGCAGGGCCTCGGTCAGAACGGCGGCCGTTTCGACGCCGTCGCCCATCAGCGCGTCGAATTTCGCGCCCCGGTGCTGAACCACCACAGGACTGACGCCGGCACGGGACAGTCCGCGCGCTACAGCGCCGCCCAGATTTCCGCCGCCGATAACGATCGGACGAAGTTCTTTTACGTTCATAAACATTCCTCCCCGAGATCTATTCAGAAGCTTTCGCGCTGCCGTACAGACGCACCCATTCGAACATGCCCAGCGCAGCCGCGACGCTGGCGTTGAGGCTGCCGGTGCGCCCCGCCATCGGAAACTTGACGAGCTTGTCGCAGTTTTTCGCCGTCAGCGCCCCAATGCCGTCTCCTTCGGAACCGACGACCAGTACGAGCCGTTCGGGCAGCGCGCTGCTCCACACGGTCTCGTCAGTACGGTGATCCAGCCCCACGACCCAGAAGCCCTTTTGCTTGAGGCGTTCCATGGCGCGCCCGACGTTGACCACCTGCGCCACGGGCAAACGGAAAGCAGCGCCGGCGCTGGTCTTAATGACAGTGCCGTTGACGGTGGCGGAGCGGTCGTTCTGACAGACGACGCAGGCGGCCCCGGCCACTTCGGCCGTTCGGATCACCGCGCCGAGGTTGCGGGGATCCTGACAGTGGTCGAGCAGCACGATCAGCGCCGGCGCCTGGGGATCCAGCGCGTCAACGACGTCGTCGAGATCGGCCGGCGGGATCGGGGCCGCATAAGCGGCCACACCCTGATGAACCGCGCCGCCGGTCAGCCGTTCCAATTCTTCCCGCTCGGCAAAATCCACCGGGATGCTGTTGTCGGCGCAGAGACGCGTCACCGTCGCGCGAAATTCGTCCCGCGCGCCCGCGAGAAGAAAAACCTTGCGGCACAGTTCGGGACGGTTCTGCAGCAGCGTCAGCACAGGATTGCGCCCCCAACAGAGATCGTCGGACGCTGCCGGCGCAGCGCGCTTCGGCCCGGAACGGCGCTCGGGGAACGGGCGGCCGCCGAAATTTTCCCGCCCCCGACGGAGCGCGGGGGCCTTTTTACCGCCGGGACGCGCTGAACGTTCGAAGCTTCCGCGCCCGTCTCTCTCTCCGCAATTATTTTTTCTTTCGGGTTTTGTCATTGCTCTTCACCTTTCCGGATTTCTCAAAATCATGAAAATACTCGCGGATCGCCTGCGCCGTATAGCCTCTGCCCCGCTCAGCCAGCTCCCGCGGCGTGCCGCAGTCAACCAACCGGCCGCCGGCGCTGCCGCCTTCGGGGCCGAGGTCGATCACGTAGTCGCTGGAACAGATAATGTCCATGTTGTGTTCGATGAGCAGCACCGAGTTGCCCTGATCGACCAAATCGTGAAGGATTTGCAGCAGCCGGGCCACGTCGGGATAAAAAAGCCCCGTCGACGGCTCGTCGAGCATATAAAACGTGCTGCCGCCGAAACGCTTGCTGAGCTCTTTGGCAAGCTTGACGCGCTGCGCTTCGCCGCCGCTGAGCGTCAGCGCCGACTGTCCGAGATGGATGTAGCCCAGCCCGGCGCGCTGCAGGAACTCGAGCTTGCGTGCGATTTTGGGCAGATCTTTGAAAAGCTCCATGGCTTCGTCGACCGACAGATTGAGCACGTCAGCGATGCTGTGCCCCTTAAATTTCACTTCCAGCGTCTCGCGGTTGTAGCGCGTGCCGCGGCAGACGTCGCACTCCACGTAAACGTCGGGCATGAAGAGCATGGACACGCGCCGCTCTCCCGCGCCGCCGCAGGCCTCACAGCGTCCGCCCTTGACGTTGAAGCTGAAGCGCCCGCTGGCGTAGCCGCGCAGTTTCGCTTCGGGCAGCTGCGAATACAAATCGCGGATCGCCGAGAAGACGCCGGTGTACGTGGCTGGATTGGAGCGCGGCGTGCGGCCGATCGGGCTTTGATCAACCATAGCCGCGTTTTTCAGCTGTTCCCAGCCGAGGATGTCTTTGTGCCGACCCAAACGGTCGCGGTAATCGGCGTCCAGCTTGCGGCGCAGGCCGCGGTACAGCACGTCGTACATCAGCGAGCTTTTGCCCGAGCCGGAGACGCCGGTCAGACAGACCAAAGAATTCAGAGGAATCGAAACGTCGATATCCTTCAGATTGTGTTCGGCCGCACCGACGATCGTCAGACGCTCCTTGGGAAGCGTCAGGCGCTGCGAAAGCACCATGCCGCACCGGTCGCCGCGCAGATAAGGCCCGGTAAGCGAATTTGTCCTGCGGAATTCCTCCGCCGCTCCGCACTGGACGACTTGGCCGCCGTAACTGCCCGCGCCGGGGCCGATCTCGACGATGTAATCGGCGGCCAGCATCGTGTCGCGGTCGTGTTCTACCACAATCACGGTGTTGTCCATGTCGCGCACCGACTTCAGAGCGCTGATCAGCCTGCCGGTATCGCGGCTGTGCAGGCCGATGGTCGGCTCGTCGAGCACGTACATGACGCCCGACAGCTTCGAGCCGATCTGCGTCGCCAGACGGATGCGCTGACTCTCGCCGCCGCTCAGCGTATCGGCCCGGCGTTTCAGCGTCAGATAGCCGACGCCGACTTCCACCAGGAAGCTGAGGCGTTTTTCCAGTTCGACGATGACCTGGGAGACTACCTCGTTCTGCCCTGGATCGTCTTTATGCTGTGTGACGATCTCATAAAAATCGCTGACAGGCAGCGAGGTCAGCTCGTCGATGTTCTTGTCCCAAAAACGCACCGACAATGCCTCAGGCCTCAGGCGCGTGCCGTGGCAGGTCAGGCACTCGTCCTCAGTGCGGTAGCGTTCCAGCTCTTCGGCCGTCGCTTCCGACTCAGTGCTGTCGTAATAGCGCTGCAGCCACGGCAGCAGTCCTTCGTAGCGTCCCTGGTACTCCGAGATCTCGCCGCCGCGCTCGAACTGCAGCGGCATGCGCACGTCGGAACCGTACAGCAGAATCTGCCGCTGCTCTTCCGGAAGTTTTTTGTAGGACGCGTCAAGATCCAGCTTCACTTTTTTCGCCAGCGCCTCGAGACGGTACATCATGTACTGCCTGCCGCGGAACGGCAGCAGAGCTCCGCCGCGTACGGACAGATCGGGATTGACCGCCAGCTCTTCGGAAAAATGACTGTGGCTGCCCAGTCCCGAACAGTCGGGGCAGGCTCCCATTGGGTTGTTGAAGGAGAACAGCGCCGGCTGGATGTCGGGCAGCGAAATACCGCAGTCAGGGCAGACGAAGCGTTCCGTCAGCATGTCTTCCGTTCCGCCGGCAGCGATGATCACAAAGCCCTCGCCAAGCTGCAGAGCCGTCTGCACGGCTTCGGCCATGCGGCCTTTGCGGTCGGGCTGCACCGACATGCGGTCGACAACCACTTCGACGCTGTGTTTTTTGTTCTTGTCCAGCGGAATTTCTTCTTCCAGCCAGAGGACTTGGCCGTCAACGCGCACGCGCATGAAGCCTTTCTTGCGCAGCGCCGCGAACACGTTTTTGAACTCGCCCCTCTTGGCACGCACAATCGGAGCGAGCACTTCGAGCCGGGCGCCGCCGTGCCGGCGGTAGATGCGGTCGACGATTTCGTCCACGGAATACTTGTGCACGGGCTTGCCGCACCGGGGGCAGTACGGCGTGCCGGCACGGGCGAACAGCAGACGCAGATAATCGTAGATCTCGGTGACAGTGCCGACGGTGGAACGAGGATTGTGGGAGGCGCCTTTCTGCTCGATGGAAATGGCGGGCGACAGCCCTTCGATGTCGTCCACGTCGGGTTTTTTCTGCACGCCGAGAAACTGACGCGCATAGGACGACAGCGACTCTACATAGCGGCGCTGACCTTCGGCGTAAAGCGTGTCGAACGCCAGGGAACTCTTGCCCGAGCCCGAAGGACCGGTGATGACGACAAGCTTGTTCTTGGGGATTTCCAGAGAGACGCCCTTGAGGTTATGCTCTCTTGCGTTTCTTATAACGATTTCCTGACGCAGCACGGAGACCGGTTCCTCCTTCTTCATCGCCGAGCCCGCTTTCGGGAGTTCGGCCTTCTTCCATAGCCTGGATCATGTCGCGGATCTTGGCGGCCTTTTCGAACTGAAGCTTTTCCACGGCCTCCCACATGAGTTTTTCGAGGGCCTCGTTGTTCATGTGCTCGATATGCTGCTGCGCGCGCTTGTTCTTCGCTTCGGGCGCGGCCTCGAACTCCACTTCGGGCAGCATGCGCTCGATGGACTTGCGGATCGTTTTCGGCACGATGTGATGCTCTTCGTTGTACTTCAGCTGCGCCTCGCGGCGGCGCCTCGATTCGCTCACTGCCTCGCGGATGCTGTCGGTCACCTCGTCGGCGTAGAGGATCACTCGCGACTCGACGTTGCGCGCCGCGCGTCCCATCACCTGCACGAGCGATCGGTAAGAACGAAGGAAACCCTCGCGGTCGGCGTCAAGAATCGCCACGAGTGTCACCTCGGGCATGTCTATGCCCTCGCGCAGCAGGTTGACGCCGATCAGCACCTCGATCTCGCCGCTGCGGAGGCGGTTGATCTCCTCGGCGCGCTCGAAGGCGTTCAGTTCGGAATGGATGTACTCCGACTTGATGCGCAGTGTGCGCATGTAGCCGGCCAGCTCTTCGGCGCCTTTTTTGGTGAGCGTGGTGACAAGACAGCGGCCGCCCGCAGCACGGACTTTCTGGATCTCGGCCAGCAAATCGTCGATCTGGCCTGTCGCTCTGCGGATCTCCACTTCGGGGTCGGCAATGCCGGTGGGGCGGATCAGCTGCTCGACGACGCGCTTCGAGTGCTCCGCCTCCCAGTCGCCGGGAGTAGCGGAGCAGCAGATGATGCGCTGCATGTAATGCTCGAACTCGTGCCATTTGAGGGGCCGGTTGTCGAGGCACGACGGCAGGCGGAAGCCGTGCTCCACCAGCACTTCCTTGCGCGCGCGGTCGCCGTTGAACATACCGCGCACCTGCGGCAGGGTGATGTGCGATTCGTCCACGACCATCAGAAAATCCGGCGGGAAGAAGTCGAGCAGTGTGCCGGGCTGTTCGCCCTCGACGCGGCCGTCAAGATAACGCGAATAGTTTTCGATGCCGGAGCAGTAACCGGCTTCGGCCAGCATTTCCATGTCGTAGCGGGTACGGCTGCTGAGGCGCTCGGCCTCGAGATATTTGCCCTCGGACTTGAAACGGCCGACCTGCAGCTCCAGCTCGCGTTTGATCTTGTCCATCGATTCGGCGATTGCGCCGTCGCTGGTGACGTAATGCTGCGCCGGGAAGACCGAGACGTGCTGTTTGCGGGCGATGGAATGCCCGCTGACGGGATCGACCTCCTCGATGGTTTCCAGCTCGTCGTCGAAGAAGGAAAAACGCAGCGTGGCGTCGCTGTACACGGGATAGACCTCGAGCACGTCGCCGCGCACGCGGTATTTGCCGGGCTGAAGGTCAAAGTCGTTGCGCTCGTAATAGGCTTTCATCAGCGCTTCCTGAAAGCTGCGGCGGTTCCAGCGTTCGCCCACGGAAAAATTGACGATCGCGTCCTCGTAGTTCTTGCGCTTGCCCATGCCGTAGATGCAGGAGACCGACGCCACCACGATCACGTCGCGGCGCTCGATCAGCGACTTGGTAGTTGCAAGCCGCATGCGCTCGATCTGGGTGTTGATTGAGGCGTCCTTTTCGATGAACGTGTCCGAACTGGGGATGTAGGCCTCGGGCTGATAATAATCGTAATAGCTCACGTAATAGTGCACGGCATTTTCCGGGAAGAAGCGTTTGAACTCGCTGAACAGCTGCGCTGCGAGGGTTTTATTGTGCGCCAGCACCAGCGTGGGGCGGTTGTACTGCGCCACAACGTTGGCGACAGTGAACGTTTTGCCGCTGCCCGTCACGCCCATCAGCGTCGAGCACTTCTCGCCGCGCTCCAGGCCTTCCAACAGCGAACCGATAGCCTGCGGCTGATCGCCCGACGGCGGCCAGGGCGCGTGCAGTTTAAATTTTTCAGTCTCCATGAGCGGACCTCCACGAGACAAAGACAAATGACAATGTGAAAGCGAAAAGAAAAGAACGGAGCGAAAAAAATCCACTCCGTTCCCATATTGTACCAGTTTATTCGTCGTTTGCAGAGGGCGGTTCTTCGCCCGTCACCGGGACCGCCTCGTTGGAGACGGCGGGCGCCCTCGGGATAAAGCCGTCCTCCGGCTTTTCCTCCGCCGGAGCAGTCTCTTCCGGCGCGGGAACATCGGCGTCATCGGACTCGTGTTTTTCTTCGGGCTTTTCAGGAACAGGCTCTTCCTCGCCAAGCAGCACCGCCAAGTCGTGGCCGTCCATCGCTTCGCGTTCAAGCAGCGCTTCGGCAACGAGATCCACTTTATCCTTGTTCTCCGACAGCAGTTTCTTGACGCGGGCGTAACATTCCTCCACAATCTTGCGGACTTCCTCGTCGATGGCGAAAGCAATCTGGTCGCTGTAGTTGCGGTCTTCGCCCAAGTCGCGGCCGAGGAACACTTCGTGGCGCTGGCGCCCCAGCACGACGGGACCAAGAGCGCTCATGCCGTACTGAGTGACCATGCTGCGGGCCACCTGCGTGGCGCGTTCCAGATCATTGCTCGCACCGGTCGTGATGTCGCCGAAGACCAGCTCCTCGGTAACGCGGCCGCCGAGCAGCACGCAGATGTTGTTGGTCAATTCGTTCTTCGAGGCCAGAAAACGATCCTCGGCGGGGAGTTGGAGAGTGTAGCCCAGCGCCGCGCTGCCGCGGGGGATGATCGAGATCTTGTGCACGGGATCGCAACCGGGTATCAGCTTCGCCACCATCGCGTGCCCCGTTTCGTGGTAGGCGATGATTTTCTTCTCGCGAGGGCCGATCAGGCGGCTCTTGCGTTCGGGGCCGGCGATGGACCGGTCAATGCCTTCTTCCAGCTCGGCCATGCCAATTTCCGCTTTGCCGCCGCGGGCAGCCAGCAGAGCCGCTTCGTTGATGACGTTGGCTAGATCGGCGCCGACAAAGCCGGGCGTACGCTTGGCCAGAACTTTGAAATCGACGTCAGATGCAAATTTCTTGTCCTTGGCGTGGACTTTCAGGATCGCCTCGCGTCCTTTCACGTCGGGCGTATCCACGACCACGTGGCGGTCGAAGCGTCCCGGGCGCAGCAGCGCCGGATCGAGTACGTCGGCGCGGTTGGTGGCCGCGATAAGAATGATGCCCGTTTTTTCGTCAAAGCCGTCCATCTCGACGAGCAGCTGGTTCAGCGTCTGCTCGCGCTCGTCGTGCCCGCCGCCAAGGCCGGTGCCTCTTTGACGTCCCACGGCGTCTATCTCGTCGATAAAGACCAGGCAGGGCTGATACTTGCGGGCCTGATCAAACAGGTCGCGCACGCGCGAAGCGCCGACGCCGACGAACATTTCCACAAAGTCGGAGCCGCTGGTGCTGAAAAACGGCACGTCAGCTTCGCCGGCGCAGGCACGGGCCAGAAGGGTCTTGCCGGTTCCGGGCGAGCCGAGCAGCAGCACTCCCTTGGGCACTTTGGCCCCCAGTTTGGTAAAGCGGTCGGGCGATTTGAGGAACTCTACCACTTCCTTGAGCTCTTCCTTGGCCTCGTCGCAGCCGGCCACGTCGTTGAAAGTCACCTTGGGGCGGTTGTCGAGGAACATTTTCGCCTTGCTCTTGGCGAAGCCCATAACCTTTCCGCCGCCGCCCTGCATGTTGTGCAGGAAGAAAATCCACACGCCGATCAGCAGCAGCGTCGGGAACACAGACGAAGCCAGCGTCATCCACCACGGCGTTTCCGGCGGCTCGGCGATTTTCACTTCCACGCCCCGGGCGGCGCCTTCTTCGGCCACGTCCTTGACACCGATGATGTTGCTGACGAACGCCTTGCCGTCAGCGTAGCGTCCTTGGGCCTTCATCTCGTTGATCGTGAAATTTTTGATCCTCCCCGCGGCCAAATCGGTCTTGAACTGACTGTAGGGAATCTCCGTCACTTCGGGCCCCGCAGTCTGAGGCGTGAGGAACATGTTCACAATGCTGACAACGAGCACCACGAGAATCAAATACACGCCGAGGTTCTTCATTAATCGCTGCACAATGGAGCCTCCTTAAGAAATTTCATAACATCACTCCGAAACAGAGCGCACTGTGTGGATCGAAGGCAGGTTGCGCATCTTCTGATCGTAATCCATGCCGTAGCCGACCACAAACTCATCGGGAATCACAAATCCCACGTACTCGACCGGCACGTCGACAACGCGCCGCTCTCTTTTGTCCAGCAAAACGCACACTTCCACGGACGCGGCTCCCTCATCCTTGAAGTATCCGCGCAGATGCTGCAGCGTCAGCCCTGTGTCCACGATGTCTTCGACGATCAAAATGTGGCGTCCCTTTACCGCGATGCCCGTTCCCTGCGAAATGGTCACTTTGCCCGAAGACGTGGTCGAAGCACCATAGGACGCGGCCTTCATGAACTCCATGACGACGTTTACGGACGGCGAGATCTCGCGCACGAGGTCAGCCATGAAGATTACCGCGCCGCGCAGGATACCGATCACGGTCAGACTCTGCCCGTCGTATTTTTTGCTGATCTCCGATGCCAGCACGCGAACGCGCGCGGTGATCTGTTCCCGGCTGATCAGGACTTCCGCTGCTTTCAATTCCATAAGAATTCCCTCCAACGCCCGACAAGGGGGCTCAAAACAATCTGGGCAACAATGTTATATTTTACACTATGACGGAAGACTTCCCATCGGTTTTGTTTCTTTTCTGCAAAAAAAACTTTTTCTTGGAAAATTATCGGGAAAAAAGATGTTGTCACGCAGTGTTTTTCAGCATTATTTTGCAGAACAACCGGCCGCGCCTCGTCGAGTGGACAGTTCAGGCCAAAATCGGCCTCCTCAGACACGACCTGCGGCCGCAGCGAAACTTTCCAGCCTCCCCAGCGCGCCGTTTCACCGAGCGAAAGCCGGAGCACCTCCAGCCTCTTTTCCGCCGCCGGATGCCAGCACAGCAGGCCGTTCCCAGCCTCCACGTCGACCTCGGATCCCCATTGAAACACGAAGCGTCCGGAACGGCATATCAGGCGATCGAGTTCTTCGATACGAGTTCTCGTCAGAGCGGCCAGCTCCAGCCGGCGTCCCACAAAGCGCAGCAGTTCACGGCGCTGGAATTCGTGGACGCGGCGCAGTTTGTTCAGGCTCAGGCACGGCCAGCCGCGCTGCGGCAGCGAAACTTCGCGGAGCAGCGCAGCCGACTGCTCTTCCTGCATCTTCCGCCAAAGCTGCGCCTCTTCGGCCAGAGAGGCTAGATGTTCAATGACTGCTGGATTGATCTCGCGGGCCAGCAGAGGCATCACTACGTTGCGGATGCGGTTGCGCTGATAGACGTTCAGCGCGTTCGTCTCGTCTTCTACCCAGCTCCAGCCCTGCGTGCGGAGAAAATCGCGCAGTTCCTCGCGGCGGAACGGAAGCAGCGGGCGAATATACATGCCGCGCTGTTCCGGCATTCCCGCCATGCCCCAAAGTCCGCAGCCGCGGGCAATGTTCATGAGCGCATTTTCGGCCAGGTCGTCACGCGTATGCCCCAACGCCGCCAGACGGCATCCAAATCTTCGCGCCGCATCTTCGTAGACCTCATAACGAAGCCGGCGCCCCGCCGCCTCTTCAGACTCGCCCTTTCGAGACAGCTCTGGGACTGGACGGCGTTCGATCACACAGCGCACGTTCAGTTCCGCACAGCGTTTTTTCACAAATTCGCCGTCGCGGCACGAGGCGTTGCGAATGCCGTGATCCATATGAATCACGACCAGCTGCGAAGGCTCGTAAAGCTGGGAAAAAAGCCGGAGCAGACTCATCGAATCGCTGCCGCCCGAAACGCCGAGCAGCACCGGCGTCTGCCCGAGCCAGCCGCGCCGTTCCATGACGCCGCGAAAGCGCCGCGGCACATCGCTTTTCGTCACGTCAGCTTCTCCCCTTTCCTTCGCCTCACGGAAATTGATTCTAAATCGAATACGCAGCAAAATCAAGCTGAAGGCACAAATGGAATGCGCCCCGTCACAAAAGATCGCTCGTCCGCGGATGGACGAGCGATCTTTATCAGCTTTGTTCTTTTGGCGATTCGATCAGTTTCAAAGCGGCTCTCGCGGCTGCCTGTTCAGCTGCTTTGCGACTGCTTCCCCTGCCGCGGGCGAGCTCTTTGCCGTCCAACAGAGCTCGAACGATAAAAACCGGATTATGCTCCGGACCTTTGCGCTGAAGCAGTTCATAATAGGGCGTCGGCCCGTTCCGCTCCTGGCAGAGAATCTGCAGACGGCTCTTCGGATCGAGCTGCTCACGCGCCGCTTCCCGCGGACGACGGTTCAGAAAAGCGCGGGCCTGTTCCAGTCCTCCGTCAAGATAAAGGGCTCCGATCAGAGCCTCGACGGCGTCGCCGATCATGTTTTCGCTCGCGCTGCCGCGCTGCCCCATTCCCAAAAGGAGCAGACCGTCCAGTCCTAAAGAGTGCCCCCATGCGGAAAGTACTTCTTCACGAACCAGCGAAGCTCGTTCACGGGTCATCTGTCCTTCACTGGCGTCGGGGCAGGAGCGGAACAGTTCTTCGCTGATCAGCACTTCCAGCACGGCGTCGCCGAGAAACTCAAGGCGTTCGTTCCAGAAGGGAATTCCCCGTTCGTGAGCATAGGACGAATGAGTCAGAGCTTCATCCAGCAGAGCCGGGTCGCCGAACTCGTAGCCGATGCGCCGCTGAAACTCAAGCAGATCTTTTGCCCGCATCAGCTCCACCTCGTTCATTACCTTTCGTACTTCTGCAGCGCGAGCACGCCGTTATGGCCGCCGAAGCCGAAATTATTGACGAGAATGCGTCTGACGTCACGATCATACAGAGTATCGGCAACGACGCTGACGTTACACTCAGGATCAGGCGTCTCGTAGTTGCGCGTCTTATGGACGATCCCCTGTTCGAAGGCTTGAAGCGCCGCTACGACCGCCACTCCGCCGGCCGCGCCGAGCGCATGGCCGAAAATTGATTTGGTAGCGGTGACGAGCGTATCCTTCGCCTTGTCGCCGAGCAGTCCGTTGATGGCCTTGGACTCCATGATCTCGTTGAGATGTGTGGACGTCCCGTGGGCGTTGACCAGATCGACGCCGTCCCAGCCCGACTGCTTCATGGCCAGCTCCATGGCCTTCATGGCACCGGCGCCGTCGGGGTCAGGAGCTGTCAGATGAAAGGCGTCGCATGTAGCGCCATAGCCGGTCAGCTCGCCGTAAATGTGAGCGCCGCGGGCGCGGGCGCGCTCAAGATCTTCGAGAACGACGACGCCGGCCCCCTCCGCGACGATGAAGCCGGCGCGGTCTTTATCGAAGGGACGCGACGCACGTTCCGGATCATCGTTGTGGGTCGTGCACAGTGCCTTCATGGAGGCAAAGCCGGCGACAGTCAGTCCCATCACGCAGGCCTCGGCGCCGCCGGCCAACATCACGTCGACGTCGCCGCGCTGAACAGCGTACCATGCCTCGCCGATGCTGTTGATCGACGAAGCACAGGCAGTGACAATGCACATGTTGGGGCCTTTGCAGCCGTATTTGATGGCGATATAGGCCGACGTCATGTTGCTGATCATCATCGGGATCGCGAAAGGTCCCACATGTCGAGGTCCTTTCTCGGACAAATCCTGATATCCTTCCCAGCTGGTGTGCAGTCCGCCGGTGCCGGAACCGATGTAGACGCCGAACTTCCAAGGATCGACGGAAGCAGGATCAAGCTTCGCATCCTCAATCGCCATTGACGCCGCCGCCGTCGAGAACTGAATGACGCGGTCGGTGCGCTTGGCCTCTTTTTTAGCCATATAAAGGGCAGGGTCAAAGTCGATGACCTCTCCCGCAATTTTCACGTTATAGTCCGAAGTGTCGAAGGCAGTAATGCTTCGAACTCCATTTTCTCCCGCTTCAAGAGCGCGCCAGTAATTTTCTTTGCCAATGCCGACAGGGCTGACCACGCCGAGCCCGGTGATCACGACTCTTCGATTCATTTTGAGATCTCCTTGCGTCTCGGTGGACGAATACACTCAATGTTTCTTTGAAAAGAGGGAGAGGAACCGTCGTGCTGGCATCCTCTCCCGACAGATACAGCTTCGTTACTCCTCAATGCCAAGCTTGCTGGCGGCGTAGTTGATCGCTTCACCGACAGTGGTCAGCTTTTCGGCATCTTCATCGGGGATCTCGATGTCAAACTCTTCCTCGATGCCCATGATCAGCTCAACGATGTCAAGAGAATCAGCGCCGAGATCTTCCACGAAAGAAGCCTCGGGACGGATCTGCTCCTCTTCCACGTCAAGACGGTCAATGATGATTTCCTTCAGGCGAGCGAGAACATCTGCTTTAGTCATAGCTCAAAGCACCTCCATAAAAATATGCGGTCTTGCACAAGAACCGCTCTATGCCATTGTCATCCCACCGTCGACGGCGAGAACCTGACCTGTAATATAAGAACTGCTTTCCTGAGCGAAGAAAGACACGGCATTGGCCACGTCTTCGGGATCGCCTTGACGCCCCTGCGGGATGCTCGTCAGGATCGTTTCCTTGGCGGCGTCGCTCAGGACTTTTGTCATATCGGTGGCAATGTAACCGGGAGCCACGCAGTTCACCGTCACTCCCTTGGCGGCATATTCACGCGCCACGCACTTGCTGAAGCCGATCACGCCGGCCTTGGCCGCGCCGTAATTAGCTTGGCCGGGGTTTCCCGTCACGCCGACGACCGAAGAGATGTTGACAATCCGCCCCCAACGGGCACGAACCATGGATTTGACCGCTTCGCGCGTACAGAGAAACACGGACTTGAGATCGGCATCGAGCACGTCGTCCCAGTCGGCGTCCTTCATCCGCATCAACAGTCCGTCTTTTGTCCGTCCGGCGTTGTTGACGAGGATCTCGACCGGCCCGAGGGATTCCTTGACGTCGTCAAAAAGTGTCTTCACCGCTTCGGGGCTGGAGACGTCGCCGGCAAAAGCCATAGCCTTTCCGCCTGCGGCGGTGATTTCCTCCACCAGAGAATGAGCGGCTTCCGCCGAAGAACGATAGTTCACCGCCACGACACAACCGTCGGCGGCGAGGCGTTTTGCCACAGCTCGTCCAATGCCGCGGCCGGCACCGGTCACTAAAGCAACGCGAGCCATCGTTATTCCGCCGCCTTCCGTTCCGTAAAGGGAACGACCTGCTCGAGATCGGCCGGCTGTTCCACGTTAAGCACCGCGGCCTGACGGGCGATTTTTTTGACCGTACCGGTCAGCACCTTGCCGGGCCCCATTTCAATAAAACCGTTTACGCCCTGTGCAGCCATGGTCTGCACGCTTTCGACCCATCTGACGGGGCTGTATGTCTGAGCGTACAATCCCTCGCGAATCGCAGGAATATCGCTGACCGGCTGGGCGGAAACGTTGGCGACCAGCGGGAAGCGCCCCGCATTCCAAACGCATTTTTCCATCTCGGCCGCCAGCCGGTCCGCTACGGGACGCATCAGCGAACAGTGGAACGGCGCGCTCACGTTCAGCATCACGCAGCGTTTGGCCCCTTTTGCGGAAGCCAGCGCGACAGCGCGTTCCACAGCAGCCGCATGGCCGGAGATGACTGTCTGCACGGGAGTGTTGTAATTCGCCGCCTCGCAGACTTCATCCTGAGCGGCTTCGGCGCAGACGGCGCGGACCGCGTCGGCTTCAAGCCCGAGGATCGCCGCCATAGCGCCTACTCCCTGGGGCACAGCCTCCTGCATGAAGGAACCGCGCTTGTGTACGAGACGCACGCCGTCGGCCAACGACAGCGCGCCGTTGGCGACAAGAGCCGTATACTCGCCAAGACTGTGTCCGGCCACAAAAGCGGGAGCCATCGTCACGCCTTTTTCCTGAAGTGCGCGGAACACTGCAATGGACATGGTCAAAATAGCCGGCTGAGTATAGGCCGTCAGGACCAGTTTGTCCTCGGGGCCGTTAAAAACAATGTCGCTGAGAGAAAATCCAAGAGCCTCATCAGCTTCGGCGAAGGTATCCCTTGCCGCCTTAGAAACGCCGCAAAGCTCCTTTCCCATGCCAACAGCCTGAGAGCCCTGGCCGGGGAAAATGATCGCATACTTCATAGGCTTCGACTCCTTTTAAGCGTTAGCCTCCAAGTTTTTAAGAATGGTTTTGGCCTCGGAGACCATACTCTCGATGATATCAGCGCAGGAACGGATGTCCCCGACCAGCGCAGCCGACTGCCCCGCCATGACGGAGCCCCGCTCCATGTCGCCGTCGACGACAGCGGCACGAAGACGCCCTGTGCCCAGCTTTTCGATCTCGGTTACGGGGGCGTGATTGTACTCGAGCTCGAGAAATTCCCTCGTCAGCTTGTTGGCGATACAGCGCACGGGATGGCCTGTGCTGGTGCCGGTCACCGCGGTACAGCGCTCTTTCGCCCTGACAAGCTCCTGCTTGTAATCGGGATGCACCGTGCATTCCTTGGAACAAACGAAGCGAGTTCCCACCTGAACTCCTTTAGCCCCCAGAGAGAAAGCGGCCGCCATGCCGCGGCCGTCGACAATGCCGCCGGCGCAGACAACAGGGACCTCCACCGCTTGAGCCACAAGAGGCGTGAGTACCATGGTCGTCAGCTCGCCGATATGTCCGCCGGCTTCCATGCCCTCGGCTACCACAGCCTGCGCACCCTGACGGACGGCGCGGATCGCCACCGCCGTAGAGGCGACGACGGGCATGATGATCGCTCCGAGAGGCTTTAACCGTTCGATCACTTTACCGGGGCTGCCGGCGCCGGTCGTAATCACTTTGATGCGATATTTAGCAGCGAGTTCCACCGCAGCGGGAGCCGTCGGCGACATAAGCATAATGTTCATGCCATAGGGCTTGTCGGTCAACTCGCGAATTTTGAGCAGTTCTTTTTCCAGCAGCTCGGGCGGCGTCGCTCCTGCGGCGATGATGCCAAGGCCGCCTGCATTGCTGACCGCTGCGGCCAGCTCCGCATTGGCAATCCAAGCCATAGCCCCCTGGATCACAGGATATTTAATTCCCAAAAGTTCCGTGATTTCCTTACCGAGCATGAAGAAATGAACCCCTTTCGTTTTTCGCAGTCAGGACGCACCCGACAGCAATCCCTTCCGACCTCATCAAGCGTTCCGACGAACGCTGCGCGTTCGTCAGCACAGCGTGTCCTCGGCAGCAACTTTCTCCAATTCCTGTGCAATATCCTCACGGATACGCTCCAAAGCGTTGCGCGCTGCAAAGCTGTAGGCCACGCCGACGGCATTGGCGATAGCAGGCGCTTTGGAACGCCCGTGAGCCTTGATCACCGCACCGTTCACGCCCATCAGAGCAGAACCTCCGTAGCGCTGATAATCGACGCGCGCGCCAAGCCTCTTCATGGAAGGATACAGCAGCAGCGCGCCGGCTTTCGCCATCCATGATTCCTGAATGGTTTCTTTGACCAGTCCTTTGCAGAATTTGATCAAGCCTTCAAAGGACTTGAGCATGACGTTGCCGGAAAAACCGTCGCAAACCACGACGTCCGCGTCGCCCATGGGAACGCGGTTGGCTTCGATATAACCGCCGAAATTCAGATCGCCGCTGGCGCGCAGCCGCTCGCGAGCCGCCACGATCACGTCGTCGCCCTTGATTTCTTCGGAACCATTGGAAAGCAGACAGATCCGCGGCGCCGAGGAGAGTTTTTCCACATCCTTCATATAAACGGAGCCCATCAGCGAAAACTGTACCAGATTCAACGGTTTGCAGCGAACAGTGGCTCCGGCGTCGAGAAGAAACACAGGTTTCTTTGTCGGCAGCAGGATCCCCAGGCCAGGACGATCGATCCCTTTCAGACGGCCGACCACAAGCACCCCGCCGGCCACGATCGCGCCGGTGCTGCCGGAAGAAACGCAGCCCTTGGCTTCTCCAGAGCGAACCATTTCCATAGCGATGCGCATGCTGGAACGCTTCTTGCAGCGGATCGCCTTTGCGGGCGACTCGTTCGGCTCGACCACTTCATCGGTATGAACCACGCGAATGCGGCTTCGGACGCTGCTGTCGGCCTTGTCCAGATAAGGCTCGATGACAGATTTGTCCCCTATCAAAGCGATTTCGAGATCGCTGTTTTTATTACATGCTTCAATGACGCCAGGGCAGACGGCCGACGCACCGTGATCGCCGCCCATCGCATCTACGGCAATGATCATGATTATCCCTCGTTCCCCCGCACAGCTGAGGCCGTGCTTTCTTCACCGCTCGACAGAGCCCTCACGATAAAGCGTCCCACGTAAATCTCTCGCTCACCCACGCTGGTATGAACGCTCACAATGTACTTGTCGCCCTCATGGACGCCCACTTTTGCCCGGGCCACCAGTCGGTCTCCCACGACCGCAGGAGCGCTGTAGCAGCCGCGGAACGTCTGCACTACAACCATATCAGCTTCTACCACGGCAATCGCCAGCGTGCTTGCCTGAGCGTAGATATAATGATCCCAAACCTGGTCGGTGTGGCGAAAGGCCATTTCCTTGGTGGTCTGAAGCATGGACAGCGCCCAGACGTTCGGCTCCAAGCCCAGAAGCTCGCCGATGAATTCCTCCTGCTTCAGCGAACGCAGACGGCTGACAGCCCGTTCGGCCATCTGACGGGTGCGTTCGCGCAGTTCCGGCACGCCCATGAGCGCGCGGTCAAGCCGGATCGTACTTAGACTCACTTTCAGCAGCCGGGCGAGATCTTCATCGGTATAGAGAGGATTTTGTTCTATCAGCGCGAATAGCTTTTCATGGCGCTTTAATTTGCCATTTTTCAGTGACATCTTCCTCCCTCGCTTTTAACACCTAGTCCTAATATCTACTCTCGAACTACGCGAAGTATAAAGTTTTTACTGTAAAAGGTCAAGACACTTTTAGCCGCGCTCAGATATTTTTTACATATGAAACTGTACAGAAATGATATATTTCACCGTGACGGCGCGTTCTCTTCGATAAAAAAATTCTCATCGCTTCGCCTCGGCTCTTCTGACAATGAACACTAACTTTCATACGGAGAAACGCAAAGAGCCCCCTGCCGTAAGATCTTTACGCAGGGGACTCCTCAGTTTTCGCAGCGGCTTGAGTTTATTCGGCTTTCTTCGCTTCGGTCTCGGCCTTGTCGGCGGCGACCTTGAGCACCTTACGGCCGCGGTAATAGCCGCAGACAGGGCAGGCGCTGTAGGTTGGGATCATCTCGCCGCAATGAGAACAGGCTGTCATGCCAGGAGCGCTTTTTTCACCCAGCCAATGAGCAAAACGCATGTGAGTCCTGCGGTGAGACACTTTCATCTTCGGGGTTGCCATAGTCATTTCCCTCCTTTTTGCTTTTCTTCATCCATGAAATCTGCTAGAGCCAGGAAACGCGGATCTCTTCGATCCTCAGCGGGGAGAAGCGAATCGATCTCAACGCATTCCTCGGGGCACGCCGCATAAATCGGCAAAGCCACCACAAGGCATTCCCACACGAGATCGGTCACGTCAATACTGCTGCCGAGCCGCGCAACGGGCAGAACGACCCTGTTGAAATCGCAGAATAATTCCTCTTCCTCCTGTACTTTCCCAACATCTTCCGACTGCAAGATGTAAGAATACATGAATTCTTGCTGAATTGCAACCGTCAAAGGCGCGCAACATCTGCGGCATTCGGCAGCAACTTCTCCATTGATTCTGATCAAAACGTCGGCCCCTTCAAGGGTTCGCTGCGTTTCTGCAGCGACTTTAACGGGACTTGTGAACAAGAACTCCTGAGCGCCGCAGGACAGGGGTTCTTTCAAATCCAATGTCCAGCCCTGAGAGAGTCTGAGCCGCGAGTCTTTCGCTTCCGGCACAGTTACAACGAAACGCCAGTCTGCCGGCCGTTCAGTCAGTGCCATAGGCCTTGTTCTCTCCGCCCGATCCCCGCTCAGAAAGCCATCTTTTTGGTGTCTCGGGCGATGACCAGCTCTTCGTTGGTAGGAATGACGATGACCTTGACCTTGGAATCGGGAGCGCTGATGATGCGTTCCTCACCGCGGAAATCATTCTTAGAATAATCCATCCTTACGCCCAGGAAATCGAGTCCTTCGGTGACCATCTGACGAGTCGCGGCGCTGTTCTCGCCGATGCCGGCCGTGAAGACAATGGCGTCGACGCCGCCCATGGCGGCGGCATAAGCGCCGATGTACTTTTTGACGCTGTAGGTCAGCATCTTATAAGCCAGGGCGCACTTGGCGTCGCCCTTGGTCATGCCTTCCTCGACGTCGCGAAGATCGGCGGAAACTCCGGAGACGCCCAGCAGACCGCTCTCTTTGTTGAGGATCTTGTCAGTCTTCTCGACGCCTTCTTTTTGGGCGATAAAGGTGACAACGCTGGGATCCATGTCGCCGCAGCGAGTGCCCATGACAACACCGGGAAGCGGCGTGAAGCCCATGGAGGTATCGACAACCTTGCCATGGTCGACGGCCGCCAGCGAACTGCCGTTGCCGAGATGGCAGGTGATGATCTTCAGTTCCTCGATGGGACGGCCAAGAATTTCGGCGCAGCGGGCAGATACGAAGCGATGGCTCGTACCGTGAAAGCCGTAACGGCGCACGTGGTCTTCCGTATAATATTTTTCAGGCACGGCATAGCGGAAAGCATAGTCGGGCATGGTCTGATGAAAAGCCGTATCAAAGACGCCGACCTGAGGAACCGAAGGCAGCGCTGCCGTGATCGCCTCGATGCCGATGATATTGGCAGGATTGTGAAGAGGAGCAAGGGGAGCGCAGCGTTTCAGCGCGTCCATCACAGCGGGTGTAATCTTCACAGAGCAGGCAAAATCCTCGCCGCCGTGGACAACGCGGTGACCGACGGCGCTCAGCTCGTCAAGACTCTTAAGTACGCCGACGTTGGCGTCGAGCAGCGACTTGAGGACGAGCTCGACAGCAACCTTGTGATCGGGAATCGCGGTTTCGGTAACCACCGATTCCATGCCGATCTTGGTGTGCTTGAGGCGGGAGCCGTCGATGCCGATACGCTCGACGAGTCCCTTGGCAAGCACGGACTCGTTGTCCATGTCGAAAACCTGATACTTCAGAGAGGAGCTGCCGCAGTTGATAACGAGAATCTTCATTAACAAAAAACCTCCTTGACGTTTTTGACGCTCTGTCGTATATCCAAACTGTCACTCATCCCCTGCGCCGCGGGCAAATCCAGAGGAGAATTACCACCATGAGAAAAACTATCGGCATCGTCGCCGAATACAATCCCTTTCATCAAGGGCATCGGTATCAAATAAACGAAATAAAAAAAAGAAACGCCGACGCAGCCGTTATCTCCGTTCTGTCATCAAACTTCCTGCAGCGAGGCGCCCCCGCGCTGCAGGACAAATGGGAACGCGCCCGCGCCGCGGTGCGCTGCGGCGTCGATCTGGCGCTTGAGCTGCCGCTGCCGTTTTCCTGCAACAACGCCGGCGTTTTCGCCGACGGCGCCGTGGCGCTGCTGAAGGCAACGGGCGTTGTCGAATCCATTTCCTTCGGCATGGAGGACGAAACGGATCTGATCGGCACAATCTCCGCTATTTTAGTCCAGGAGCCTCCAGCTTTCAAGGCTATTTTACAGGATTTCTTGAAAAAAGGATTCTCTTATGCCCAAGCAAGAGCCGAGGCAGCCGAGCAGCTTTGTCCCGGAGCCGGCGCGCTGCTGGGCAAGCCAAACAACACATTGGCCTTTGCTTACGCGGAGGCCGCGCTGCGTCGGCATGCTGAATTCGAACTGCTGCCCATCCGGCGTGTCGGAACCGGATACCATGACCGCAGCGAGGGCAAGATTATGAGCGCTGCGGGGATCCGCGAAGCGCTTCTGAACGGACGGACGGAGAGCGCGTACCGCGCCATGCCGGACGAAAGCGCGTCAATTCTTCGTGAAAACATCACCGCCGGACGCTGCTGCCTCGATTGGAAGCCGCTTTGGCAGGCGCTGCGGCTGCTGCTCATGCGTGCCACAGGCACGGAGCTGGCACGATACGCCGACATCACTGAGGGCATCGAAAACCGTTTTCTCGACCAGTATCCGCACTGCAGAAGCTTCGAGGAACTCATCGAACGTGTTGCCACGCGCCGCTATCCGCGCACGCGCATCCGGCGCCAGCTTATGGGCCTGCTGCTGAATATCAGCGAGACGGATAACCGGCTCTTTCAGCGCAGCGGCCCCGCCTATATCCGCCCGCTGGCGATGAACAGCCGCGGGCGCGAGCTGCTGCGCCTGATGCGCAAAAAAAGTTCGCTGCCAGTGATCACGAAACCTGCCGGACTGCGCGGCGACGATTACGCCTCAAAGATCATGGCGCTGGAATTCCGCGGCGCGGCGCTGTGGGAAAGTTTCCTGCCTCGTCCCGACTGGGAGCGAGAGAAAAAAGCCGTACCGCTGGTTCTGAACGGCTAGCTCTTCACTAGATTGCCGCCGGCTTTGGCGCCGCCGTGAAAGCGTTCCACCAGGCGGTGGTACACACAGGTCGGCACAAGATTGCGCACTTCGCCGCCGAACTGAAACACGTCCTTGATGGTGTGGCTGGAAAGGAACGAATATTTGGCGTCGGTGACGATGAACAGCGTTTCGATCTCCGGAGCCAGCTGGCGGTTCATCAGCGCCATCTGAAACTCGTACTCGAAATCGGACAGCGCTCGCAGACCGCGGATGACGATGCTGCTTTTGCGCTGGTGCAGAAAATCCACCAGCAGTCCGGAGAAGGAATTCACCGTTACGTTGGAAAGATGCTTGAGAGCCTCGCGAGCCATCTCGACCCTTTCGTCGATCGTAAAGGCTCCTTTTTTATCTGGATTGATCAGCACGGAAACCTCGACCTCGTCAAACAGCGCCGCCGCGCGTTCGGCGATGAACACGTGGCCGTTCGTGATCGGATCGAAGGAACCGGGATAAACTGCCTTATGCCTGTACATCGGAGCCCTCCCCCTTCAGTTTGAGGAAATCGAGCGTCGAAACGCCGTAGCGCCGCTCGTCCGCCAGCGCCCAGGGCGAATTGTCCAGATTGAGCGGCTCGCGTTCGGCACGCTCCAGAATCACCGTGCCGCCGGGCTTCAACAGTCCGGCATGAGCGCCGAGGAGGCGCGGCAGCTCGCTCATCCACTTCATCTCATAAGGCGGATCAGCGAAAATCACGTCAAAGCGCAGTTCGCGCTTTTCCAGCCAATTCAGCGCTCGCCGCACGTCCATACAGAGGGCGGTGTGTCTTTCCTCGCCCAGCGTGCGGCGAATTTCCAGCGCTCGGTCGCGCAGCAGTTCCACCGTGACGATCGACGCGCCGCGGAGACGAGCTTCCTTCGCCACTCGTCCGGTGCCGGAGAACAGGTCGAGAAAGCTCGCGCCCGCCAGCGGCCCGAGGATGCTGAAAAGAGCCCCCAGCGTCTTGCCGGTGGTCGGTCTGACCTCTTTCACCGCTCCTGAATCCTCCGCGCCGCGTCCTCGATGGCAAAGCGCACCGACGGCGTCAGAAACGGGGCGAAGACGCCGTCCAGCTTGACCAGAGTGCATTCCGGCTTGCTGACGATTTTGATGTAGAACTTCTGCTCGTAGCCTGAGTCGGTGCAAATCGTCTCCTCCAGCAGCGTGCCGTCATCAGCGCGGAAACCGCCGCGGAAGGCCCAGTGCGAGTCTTCGCCGTGACGCCCCTGTGAGCTGCCCGCCTGTCCCGTCACTGTCCGGTCGAGACGATCAAGATCGACCGCCACTGCCGGCGCAATTCTTACGTGCATATCCTCCACGCTCCCTTCCACCATTCGCGGCACGCTCCAGAGCGCCGTTTTTTCGATGTAAAGATGATGAATGTCCTTGCCCATGTCCAGCCATTTGCGCTCGTACTTGGTGGTGATGCCGCGGCGGAAGTTGAGGCGCCGCTCAGCCAGCTTCAGCGCCGCGTGGGCGCCGAGAATCTGCTCGACTTCGTCGGCGTACCAGCCCTCGTCGGTCGCCATCTCGAAAACGCCGCCTACTTTCAGAACCGAGGCCAACGAACCGGAAAATCCCTCCGAAGTGACGCGGCGGCGCGCGTGGCGCTCTTTGGGCCAGGGACAAGGAAAGCTCATGTAAATGCGTTCCACCGAATTATCGGCAAAACACTCGCGCACGAGGAAGCGTGCGTCGCCGCACAGCAGGCGCACGTTTTCCAGTCTCAGCCGCGCAACGCGCGACAGCGCTTTTTCGAGACACATATGGGAAACCTCCACGCCGTAAACCAGCGCCTCCGGGCGCTTCTGCGCGAGGTCGACGAGAAAATCGCCGTTGCCAAAGCCGATCTCAATCAGCCGCGGTGCACTTTCGCGCTCATCCGGCAGGCGGCATTGCGGCGTCGGTCTGAGGATCACATCTCCACGATCCAAAATTCTCCCTCCAATGCCTTTCGTACGCATGGGAAAGCTCAGGACTTTCTCATGCAGTTCGCAGGCGCAGAATCCTCATTTCCTTCCGAAAAGACGGCTCATTATAACAAAAAGTCCGCGGCGCGTGAACGGTTTATCCGCCACCGTTTTTGCGAGCAAAAGATGCCTGCCGCGCGCCGAAGGCACTCTGGACGGCGGCAAAAAAGCCGGGCTCTTTCGCTGAAAAAAAGATGCCCGGCCTTCCCGACCCAAAGTCGATTACACGCGGGCCTTCACGCCGATGGCCACGGCAGTCAGAGCCTGCATGAGCTCGTCATTTTCGTATTCCTCGAGACGACCTGCGTCGCCAAGCTCGGTCAGTTTCCGATCGACAGGGATGCGCGCCAGCGTCTTGAGATTGAAAAGCTTCTCGATCTCCTCGCGGTGCGACGAGCCGAAAAGATCCCAGTGCTCACCGCAGTGCGGGCACACAGCATAGGACATGTTCTCCACCAAGCCAAGCAGCGGAACGCTCATCATCTTGCCGAGATTGATCTGCTTCTGCACAATCATCGCCGACAGCCCCTGCGGCATGGTCACAGCCAGGATGCCGTCGACCTGGATGCTCTGCATGACTGTCAGCGGCGCGTCGGCGGTTCCCGGCGGCAGATCGATGACGGCAAAGTCGAGCCCGTCCCAGGCGCCGTCTTCCCAGAACTGCTTAATGGTGCCGCTGATCAGCGGCCCGCGCCAGACGACGGGTGCGCCGTCGTCCTTGAGCAGCAGATTGACGGAAAGCACTTCGATGCCCTTAGCCGTGGCAGGCATTTGGATCTTGTTGTCCTCCACGTACGGCGGCCGATCGATGCCCAGCAGTTTCGGAATCGAGGGACCGGTGACATCGGCGTCGAGCACGCCGACACGATAGCCGGCTCGGTTCAGCGCTATCGCCAGCAGCGCCGACACGGTGCTTTTGCCGACGCCTCCCTTGCCGCTGCCGACAGCGATGATGCGGCCGACTCCCTGACGGGTCGGACCGGGAATTTTATTGCAGTTTCCGGCCGACGAGCAGCTGCTGCACGAACCATTACACGTTTCGCTCATAAAGCATAAGCCTCCCCAAATAAAAACTCAACGATCCCATCATACCACTTTTACGCCGTTTTATCCGAGAATCAGCTCACCCGCCGCAGAAACAAGCGCCGTTCTGACCAGCATCACCGCCGGACGCACGCCGCTGCCGCGGATTGCGTTGGTCAGCACGCGCGCCGCCAGCACTCCCAGCTCTCTGACCGGCACGCGCAGGCAGTTGGCGCGCAGCACGCGCGCCAACTGCTCGTCGCCGCAGGTCAGATCGGGACGTTCGCCGTCGGGCGGATTCTTTACTCCGTCCCAAATGACGAACGGTTCGCCGCTGCCCGTCTCTCTTTCCAGATCTGACAGAAACCCCATTACGGCCGTTGGGCCGCCGCGGTAACGCACAGGACGACGCCCCGCCAGCGCACGGACTCGCGCCGAGACGCTCTCGCGCTCGAGCGCCACGCTGAATTGTTTTGCGCACGCCGGCGCCCCGACGCAGACCACTGGAATTTCCAATGCGCCGAGTTCCTGTACCTGCGTTCCGAACCAGATCAGACCGTCAACCTTGCGCCCTTCGACGCGGCGCAGCACGTTGGCGGCCGGCGAGGCGCTGCCTCCCTCGAAGAGGAGCGGTTCCATCTTGCAGCGCGACAGAACGCCGGTTACCGCGCTCAGAAACTCTCCCGTCCACGGTGCATCCATGCGTTCCAGCGCTACGCCGATGACGCCGGTGCGTCTGCTGGAAAGTCCGCTGGCCACCGTGTCCAGTTCGTAGCCCAGTTTTTTTGCCGCTTTCCAGACGCGGCCGCGAGTCTCCGCGGAAATGCGCCGGTCGCCCCGCAGCGCGCGGCTGACGGTGCCTTTGTTGACGCCAGCTTCAAGCGCCACGTCAGCCATCGTAAAACGAGCCATCGCAGACACCTCAGATCTCGATGATGCTGCCGCCGATGAACTCGCGCAGCATCGAATTACTGGGCACAAGACGGGGATCCATGGTCGGCACAAAGCGCAGTATGCGCAGCAGCCGCATCGCCTCGCCGCGCTGGGGCGATTCTTCGCCGACGGAACGCAGCAGGTTCTCGGCATAGGGCTTCATCACCGGCAGCTCATAGATCAGCGATGAGTTGAACATCACGTCGGCATTCTTTTGATAAGGGAAGATGTATTTTGCGGCGCCGCGCACCACAGATGGCCAACGGTTCAATGTCGCCTCGGGAGAGTTGCCGCGAGTGCGGTTGTCGCGGATCAGGCGCCGCAGCAGACGCAGATCGGTCGTGCTGGTGCGGGAATGCTGGTCGAGGCAGATGCTGGTCAGCGGCGAGAGGAACACGCCGTAGCGCGTCTGCGGGGGAATCGCTGCAAGCACTTTGTCGTTGAGACCGTGGAGTCCCTCAAGGATCAGCACGTCGTCATTTTTGAGCTTCAGCTCGGCTCCAGCTGTGCGGCGTCCCTCGTAAAAGTCGAAGCGCGGCAGCTTCACCGTTTTTCCCGTCAACAGCGCGTGAATGTGTTCGTTCAGCAGTTCGGTGTCCACCGCCTCAACCGCCTCGAAGTCATGCTTGCCGTTCTCGTCGAGCGGGCACTTGTCACGATCCACGAAGTAATCATCCAGCGAAATCGCCACGGGATGCCGCCCTGCCACTTCCAACTGGACGCGCAGCTTATGCGACGTAGTCGTCTTGCCGGAGCCCGACGGGCCGGCGATGGTGATGACACGGCGCTCAGGGACGCTCAAAAAGTCTTGAGTCACCTCAGCAATCTTCTGGGCGTGAAGCGCTTCGGACATGAGAATCAGTTCTTTGCCGCCGTCACAAGCCACCGCTTCGCAGATTTCCACGAGATTGACAACGTGGAGCTTGCGCATCCAGTCGGCGTAGTCAAGAAAGACCGTCGAAAGCTTGTGCGAAGGCCGGTATTCGGGCAATTCGCCGCGGCTCAGCGCGACCGGGAAGCGCAGCACGATGCCCGGCGTCAGCTTCGAAAGCTTGTAAGGACGAAGGTAGCCGGTGGAAGGCACCATCGGCGAATAGAAGTGGTCGCGCTCGCCGTCGCAGCAGGCCATCTCCACGGGCAGATCGGACCACATGTGAGCCAGCAGCTTCGCCTTCTCGGGACGTTCGTGTTTTTCGAAAAAACGCCGCGCTTCGTCGATCGGCGTCATCTCGGAACGGATGGGAAGATCGGCGGCGATAATCCGTTCCATCTCCGCGGCGATGGCGTTGACTTTGTCCGCGGGAATTTCCTCATCTTCACCGTTGAGCCGCTCCCCCGGCCGGGGCATAAGCTCCCAAAACGTGCCTTCGGAAATGGAGTGAGTCACCCGCAGCCCGCGTCCCAGCACGCGGCGGGCAGCAATAGTCAGCACAAAGCTTAACGAGTTCTGAAAGACGCTCACGCCCTCCGCCGAGGCCAGGTCGACCCAGCTGATCAGAGCGTCCTTATCCACGATCCAGTTCAGCGGGCGCAGATAACGATTGACGTGCCACGCCACCACCGGCACGCCGCTTTGAGAGGCGCCCGAGCGGCGCAGCAGCTCCTCACCGCTTACCGGCGCATCGCACGATATGCTTTTTCCGTTGGGGAAAAACACGTTCAACATTTCCCAGCCTCCTCGCAGACAAACCGCGCGGCTGAATCGTACCGCGCGCATTTTGATTTTTATTATACCTTGTCATACAATAAATCAGCGCAACGCCGAGCGAAAATCTTCGCGCGAAAGGAGAGGAGCGTTCATGGCCGACGGATTCGAAAGCGAACGCAGCGAGAATTATTTCTACGGCGGTATGAAGCCGCGCCCAGCGCCGCGGCGCATCAAACCGGACGAGAAAAAGCACGATGAAAAGATGGCCGCAGCGAAACAAAGAAATCCCCGCACCGGAGGATAAGAATTTCCTCCGCGCGGGGATTTCTTTCAGTCCTCGGCTCAGCAGTTGATGATGAAGTGCTCGGGCTCGTAGAAAGTCTGGAAGTCAGTGAGGTTGTTCTCGCGGGCGATGTTCTCCACCTCATCCTCGTTCTCCACGCTGAAAACGTCCACACCTTCGTCAGTGTAGTTGACAAGCAGACAGCCGTAGCCCTCCTTGACACCGTCTTTAAAAGCTTGAAGGTACAGCTCCAGTTCGATCAGATCCTCGAAAAAGATCTCACTGGAGAGGTCGCCCTCGTTCTCCGCGCCTTCCTCGTCATCCGTCAGCGCCTGAAGATAGGAGGAAATGCGGTCGTTCATCGTCTGTTCGAACTCGGGAGCGATATCGAGCTGCATCTCGTCCTCGTTCAGTTCCCTGAAACTGCCGGCCGGTTTTCCTTCAACCCACAGTTCGCCGGAATACAGAAGGCTTTCGTCGTTGTCCTGCTCGGCCAGATTGTGGATTTCCACTCCGTTAATCGACGCGTGCTCGATGTCTTTCATTTCAAAAAGTCTCCTTCCCGGAACTTCCATTCCTTGGAATGCTGTTCTTTCATTTTACCCGAATCGGAACGTAACCGCCAGTCTCCTTTTCGCAAAGCCGCCTTTTTTTAGACTCATAACAGAAAACGAATCACCAGCGGCAGCGTCAACACCGACAGCATCGTGCTGACCATGACGGCGCGGGCTGTGTAATCGCCGTCCATGCCCATGGCTTCGGCCATTGGAAACGTGTTCATGGCTACCGGCATAGCCATGACGAGGATACAGGTTTTCACCATCTCGGGCCGAGACGGGAAAAATCTAAAAAACAGCATAAGAATCAGCGGCGAAACGAGCAGGCGTATAATCATATCGGGCCAGACCTGAAACAGATCGCGCTGCAGCTCGCCGGGCTTAAGCCTCATGCCCAGCGTTATCAACGCCAGCCCGGTGCCGAGGCCGCCAAGGATCTTCAGCGACAGGTCGAGCCAGCGCGGCAGAGGCAGGCCGACGCCCACATTCCAAAGCGTTCCCAGCACAATACTGAGCATCACTGGGTTGCGGCTCAACGAGCGGAAAACGCGCCGCAGGGAATCCTCTCTCAGCCCGCCGTGAAGCACGATCAGACCGCTGACGGCAGAAAAAATTTCAAAGCCCGCCACGGAAAGAGCCATGACGCGCCCATAATATTCGAGCGCGCCCTCGCCCCAGAGCATGAGCACAGCCGGCATGCCCATAAACATGTTGTTCGCACGGATCGCCATCATCACCGAGGCAGCTTTGCGCCGTGCATCGCCGCGTCGAAAGCGCTCGCTCAGCCAGGCGCAGAGGATCATGGCCAGGTAACCTCCGTACAGCGCAAGGACGAAATTGACGTCGCCAAGATCGCGGGGAGTGAGCGACAGCGTGATTCGGAAAATCAGGCAGGGCGCAGCCACATAAAAGACAATTCGCCCCATCTGTGCACCGCCCTCGTCGTTCAAAATTCCTACGCGCTTCAAAACCCACCCCGTCATGATGCAGCACATGACCGGCAGGATCAACAGAAAACCGCCAAGCATAATCTCAGCACCTCCGCCGGAAAATGTTTCCCATTATAAATTTTCCGGCGGAAAAAGAAAGCCCCGCTTCGATCCAATTGTCGAAGCTTCCCCGAGACGATATAATGAGTTTGAAATATAAGACGGCATTCCCGATCAGATCACCCAGAAAGAAGGGAAAATCCACCATGATTCCGGTTCCTTCCCGAATTTTCCGCGAGTACGACATCCGCGGCGAAGCCGAGAGCGAGCTGACCGACGCGAACGTGCTGACAATTGCGCGCGCCTACGGCGCGTATCTGAAGCGCGCCGGCGTTTTCAGCGCCACGGTGGGCGGCGACGTTCGCCTCTCCACCGAGAGGATCCGCGCCGTCGTCGTCGAAGGCCTGCGTTCCTGCGGCGTCGACGTCATCGACATCGGCACGGTCACGACTCCCATGCTCTACTGGAGTTTTTTCCGCTTCGGCGTTGACGGCGGCGTCATGATCACCGGCAGCCACAATCCCAAGGACATGAACGGCCTCAAGCTTGGTTTCAAAAAAGCCACGCTCTACGGCGAAGAGATCCAAAAGATCTGCCGCATGGCGCAGACGGGCGATTTCGATCTCGCCGCCGCGCCGGGAACGCTGCAGAAGGCCGACATTGCCGATGAATACGTCGCCATGCTCGCGTCGAAGGTGCGCCTGCCGCGGCCGATGAAGATCGTCATCGACCCCGCCAACGGCACGGCGGCGCTGTTCGCCGGCAGATTCTTCAAAGCACTCGGCTGCGACGTCACAGCCCTGTACGATACCCCCGACGGCACGTTTCCCAATCATCATCCCGACCCTCAAAAGAAAGAAAACATGCGGGATCTGGCGCGCAAAGTAGTGGAAGTCGGAGCCGAGGCCGGCTTCGGCTTCGACGGCGACGCCGACCGCATCGGCGTCGTCGACAACGAAGGCGAGATCGTCGGCGGCGATATTCTCATGGCGCTGTTCTGGCGCGAAATCCTGCCCAAACATCCCGGCGCCGCCGCCATTATCGAAGTAAAGTGCTCCAAAGCGCTTGAAGAAGAAGTGCGCCGCCTCGGCGGCAAACCCTATTACTACAAAGCCGGCCATTCGCTGATCAAGGCTGAAATGAAGCGCATCGGCGCGCCTTTCGCCGGCGAATACTCGGGGCACATGTTCTTCGCCGACGAATATTACGGCTACGACGATTCCTTCTACGCCGCCGCTCGCCTGCTGCGTCTCGTTGCCAACGGCCACGAGACGCTGGCACAGATGCGCGCCTCGATCCCCGCCTATTGCCACACCGAGGAGATGCGCATTGACTGCCCCGACGAGCGCAAGTTCGAGGTAATGAAGCAGATTACCGCGCAGGCGCTCAAAGACCACGCCGCCATCACCGTCGACGGCGTGCGCATCCTCTACGACGGCGGATGGGGATTGATTCGCGCCTCCAACACCCAGCCCGTGCTGGCCGTCAGATGCGAAGGAGTCACGCCCGAGAAGCGCGACCGGATCGCCGCCGACGTCCGCGCGCGCATCCTTCGTGCCGGGCTGCCCGACTTCCAATGGAAAATGTAAGGAGACTGCCATGACCGATCCCGTTGAAAAAGTGCAAAAGGCTCTCGACGAACTTCACTATGAAGGGAACATTATCCACAGCGACGCCACCATCTTTACCGTCGAAGACGCTTCGAAAGCGATCGGCGTCTCTCCCGGCGAGATCCTCAAAAGCCTGATCTTCATGGTTGACGGGCAGCCCTGGCTCGTGCTCATGTCCGGCCCGAACAAAGTCCATTCGGGCAAGATCAAACGGCTCAGCCAAGGGCACCACGTCACTATGGCTTCGCCCGACTACGTTTTCGAGAATTTCGGTTTCAGGATCGGCGGCGTGCCGCCCCTCGGCTATCCGCAAATGCTGCCCGCGCTGATGGACGAGGATTTGTGGAACTTCCCCGTTGTCTGGGCCGCAGCCGGCACCGACCACGCTTTCTTTCCCATCGCCCCGGAAACGCTGCGAGAGTACACTCAGGGGCGGAAGGCGGCCGTCAAGAAAGAGCCGTCTCAGGCATAATCTCCCGACCTTATTTCGGCAATGAAAGAGCAGAAAGGAAGAGCGTCCATGAAAACACCGGTACTCAAGATCTATCGTGAACGCCCCATCGCGGGCTGCGGCTGAAGCACGGTCATCTACACCGAGAACGAGCTGAAACATTTTCCCGGTGCAGCCAACCGCGTCGCGGCTGGTCAGCTTTACATGAAGCTCAAAAAAGAGTATGGATCCCGCCTCAACGTCAACTTCTACGACCCGCGCTGTTTTGTATTTCTGTTCGACACGCTGCGCTATCGCCTGCGCGGCGGCGAAGTCACCTGGGTGCTGAACGGCAAGGTGATCTTCCGCGGCATTCCCGCTTGGGAAGATCTGAAAAACGCCGTCGACGCCGCCCTTTCGATATAACGCAGAACTAAAGACCGCCGCGCCCCTGTCGAAGGGCCGCGGCGGTCTCTTTTCGTGCCGACATACAAAACGCACTTTGCAAGTACGCCTTCGGCACCGAATCTCATGCTGTTTCTCGATAAAAGCGTTGCCTCAGCCAGCTGGGCGCGGCGGAAGAGTGCCGCTGCTTAGGACTCCTTCGCCCGCCGCACGGTCTGCGCAGCTCGTTTTGCGAATTCCCCGCAGCGCCTCTGCATTCAGCACTTTAATTGAGGAATAGCGTCAGCGTTTATTTCTGATCGTCTTGGGATTGCCCTTGCCGTTCCGCCACAGAATCACGGACCAGTAGAAGCGGCTCATTTCTCGGAAATCGCGCGGTTTAACGCCAAGAATGCTCTCCAGCTTTTCGAGGCGGTAATCCACTGTGGTGCGATGCACGTGCAGCAGCTCGGCGGCGCGCACGACGCTGAAACCACTTTCGCACCAGGCCGCAATCGTCTCCTGCAGCTCCTCGCCGTCAGTGCGCGCGAAAAGCGGCGCCAGCTCGCGCTCTACCATGCTGTCAAGCAGGCGGGGCTCGGAACAGAGCAGCAGCTCTTCAACGCGAAAATCGATGATAGTGTGAACTTTGTCGCGCGGAAGCAATTTGCTGCCAACGCTTAAGGCTACCTGCGCCTCGCGGTAGGACGATACCAGGCCGGGAATGCCGTCCTGCACGCTGCCGATGCCGACCGCAACGGAAAAGCCGCGGCGCTTGAGCTGATCGGTCAGCTGCAAGCACTGCTCGCGCACAGCCACATAGAACTTGTCGCGATTGAACTCACGACCGTGCATGGCGCTGCGGAAGACCACATAGCGGTGCGGGCCGACGCTGCCGGAAACGTCGCCGGGAGCGTTGAAGATCTGGCGGATGTCCATCAGCGTGCGGTCGCGCTCGGGATAATCGCCGTCCTCGCTGCTCTGCGACGACGTGTCGATCTCAATCACCGAATAGGCCAGCGTCTTGTCATAGCCCATCAACGCCGCTTTGGTCTCAATCACCTGTGGATCGTTGATGCCGGGGCGGAACAGGGCGATGTCGGCTACCAGCGCCTGCAGGTTGCGCTCGCGCTCCAGCAGTTCGCGCGCGATCATGCGCTCTCTCAGGTACAGCTCGGCCTGGCTTTTGACGAGCTGTGCGAACGGCTTGACCTTTTCGGGCTCGCCCGTGATGGCGATTGTGCCGACCACATGCTGCTCAGTATCGAGGATCGGATAGGTGACGCCGGGCTTGACCCCTTTCAGACGACGGGCGTCCTCTTCCGTTTCCCAGCGGGACTGTCCCGTACGCCCGACAATGGCGCACGCCTCGTTCAGTGTGCCGATGCCGCGGTCGAGGTCGCTGCAGCCGATCGTGATCCCGTCGGTGTCGGTGATAACGACGTCGTATCCGATGACGTGGGAAATGTTCTCTGCAAGTTCCTGAGCAATAGGTCTAAGCATGTGTCTCCTCCCGGACATTGTATATAATTGCGGCGTATCTGCCTGATTTTGACGGGAATTAAGACAAGTTTTATTCACCGACAAGTTTAGTCAGAGATCTTTTATAACGAAATTTAATTTCGCTCCGCAAAAATTTTTAAGTCATATGAGCGCATTTCAACATGCATTATAATACCACTTTCAGTGTTTTTGTGGAGTTCATTTTCATTCATCCATCTCAAGATTTTGAGATTTTTATGAACAAAAACGTGCGACGATCTGCGGCACCCCGTCATATTTTCGGCAACATGTCTGATTTTATCGGATGAATCATGCAAAAACGGCAAAAACGGTTCACCCCAAATCATCGAAAAAGATACTACAGCACAAACGGCTCTTCCATTAAAACACGCTCAATGTGACGACAACGGCCGTTTTTACGCCCATCTTCACAGGTACAACAGCGATGCGCCATATCAACGGCAAATTCTTCGCCGTTTTCCTTCACGAGCCATATCTTTGCTCCGACCCGACGAAGTTCGGGATCGTCGGACTTTCCAGCCGGCAGCCCTTGCGCCGCGGCGGAAATATCAGCATGCTTTTCAGGAATCGGCTCGCGGGGATCCGAAGGCACGCTCTCGATGAACTCCCCCTTGTCCAACGCCACGTTGGACAGGCGGTCGGCTTCGGCGTTCCGCTCTCTCGGCACCCAGCGGCAGTGCGCCTGCAGAGCGCGGGCACGTTCAATGATCGGCCCGGCCAGCGCTTTCAGACGGGGTTCTTTAATCTTCCACTGCCCCGTCACCTGCGATATCACCAGTTTGCTGTCGCCGCAGATTTCCGCGTTCTTCAGGCCGCGGCGTTCAAGCTCGTCAAGCAGCAGGCTCAGCGCCATATACTCTGCCTCGTTGTTGGTCTTCATGCCCAACGGCAGCGCACGGCGCCAAATCACCCGCTCGCCGTCGTAAATTACCATGCCGGCGCCGGCGGCGCCGGGATTGCCCCGCGAGGCGCCGTCAAAATGGCCTCGAATCATCAAGATTCCGCCTCCTTATTCGTTTGTGCGCGCAGCGGCGGGTGACGCCACAGCGTCGCGTAGATCAGGGGAAAGCCTCCTGCTGCAAAACAGCCGATCGCCGCCAGCACCCCGGCCAGTCCCATGCGCTCCGAAAGAGCGCCAATCAGCAGCGGCAGCAGAATCGGCGGCAGATCATTCGCCAGGAGGAACAACGACGATCCCTTAGGAAGCAGCCGCGGCGGAAACACGTCCGGTACCAGAGCGCTGATAGCGGGATAATCGACGCCGTGGCTCAGTCCGAAAATCATGCCCGCGGCCACGAAACAGGGAATCTGTTTCGACAAGGCGGCCAGCAAAAGCGAAAACGCCTCAATCAGGGCCCAGAAGCAGAAGGAGGTCCGCCGATCGAAGAACGTCAGCATCCAGCCGCAGAAAGTCATGCGCACGAGTACGCTGACCGGCGTCAGCGCCCACGTGAACCATGTCCCCCTGAAGCCGAGCCCGCGCATCAGATTCGGTATGTACTGAACCGACGCCGTCGCCGTCAGCGAAACCATAAAGATTGAAGCCAACAGCGACCATGTGCTGCGGCGGTTTAGCAGCTCCTGCCAGCTGCCCCATGCCACACTTGCGGCGGCCTGCCCCATGGTTCCTTTGCCGGCGCGAGGCATGCACAGGGCATAAAGCGCCAGCACTGTCAAAAAGGCAGGAGAAAGCATCATGAACAGGCGGATGAACCCCCGGTCAATAAGGAACTCGGACAACGGTACTACGACAAACTGCGGCAGAATGGAACCAAGACAGAGATAACCGAAAATCCAGCCGCGTTCCGCCTCAGGGATAACCAGCCCCTGATACGCCAGAATTGCCACGTACACCACGCTGTAAGCCACGCCGACAAGAAAACGCGCCAGCAGCAGCATGCAGAAATTCCGCGACAGATAACCCAGCGCTGCGGCGGCTCCGCAGAGCGCCGCCCCCGTCACTGCGCGGCGGATGCCAAAGCGTTCCACCACCCAGCCCCCAAGAGGACGCGCGCAGGTCGCACCAACGTAAAAAACGCTCATGATTACGCCCATCCGCCACGGATCGAAATTCATCTGCAGCAGCAGCGACGGCAGCACGTAACTGGCAGAAACCAGACTGTAGGCACAAAACGTCAGCGTGAAAATACCGTAGAAATAAGAGGGCAGTCTCATACTCTCTCTCCCAAACGAAAAAATACCCGCACGCCCGTGGCGGCAGGCTCACCTGCAGACCGACGCCGTCTTTCAAAAACGACGGCATCACACGTTGACATTGTACACCTTAAACTGCATAAAAACATTTTTTTCCATGATACCAAACAAATCGTTTCCAACGGAAGAAAATGCATCCCAAGAAAGCGCGCAGCAAACTTCTGCGCTTTGGCGCCGCGCTGTTCCGTCTGCCGTCGGCGGCCTTGTCTGCGGGAAAAGACGACATCTCCCGTCATAGCTCTGGAAGCGGATTGACAGTCCACAAAAAATCCTCTCGTTCGCGAACGAGAGGATTTTTTGCAATTTGCAGAACTTAGTGAGACAGCAGCGTCAGCATGACGGCCGCGGCGACAGCCGTGCCGATAACGCCGGCCACGTTGGGTCCCATAGCGTGCATCAGCAGGAAGTGTCCGGGGTTCTCCTTCTGGCAGACCACCTGGACGACGCGGGCCGCCATGGGAACGGCGGATACGCCGGCCGAACCGATCATCGGGTTGATCTTGCCGCCGCTTAGTTTCTTCAGGATCTGTCCGAACCAGCAGCCGCCCGCCGTGCTGGCCATAAAGGCAATCAGGCCGAGGACGATGATCTTGATCGTGCCGAGCGTCAGGAATTTGTCGGCTTGCATCGTAGCTCCGACGGTCAGCGACAGGAAGATCGTGGTGGTGTTCATAATCGCGTTCTGAGCCGTGTCGCTGAGACGGTCGGCGCTGCCGCACTCGCGGAGCAGGTTGCCGAACATAAGCACGCCGATCAGAGGCACCGACATGGGCAGGATCAAGCCGGTCACGACCGTGACGACGATGGGGAACAAAACCTTTTCAAGCTTGCTGACGGGACGCAGCTTGTCCATCGTGATGGCACGGTCAGCCTTGCTGGTGCAGAGTTTGATGATCGGAGGCTGGATCAGGGGAACCAGCGACATGTAGCTGTACGAAGCCACGGCAACGGCGCCGAGGATCTGAGGCGCCAGTTTCGAGCACAAGTAGATGCTGGTCGGCCCGTCGGCGCCGCCGATGATCGCGATCGAAGCAGCTTCCTGTACGCTGAAACCCAGCATCATGGCGCCGAACAGCGCAACGAAAACGCCCATCTGGGCGGCCGCGCCAAGGAGGAACGTGAGGGGGTTGGCCAGAAGCGGGGCAAAGTCGGTCATGGCGCCGATGCCCATGAAAATGATGACGGGATAGATCTCCTTGACCGTGCCGAAGGACATGTAATACAGGAATCCGCCGGCATGCGTCTCATTGCCCAAAGCGTCGAGGACGGGCCCGGAGGTGATGCCCGACAGAGGCAGGTTGGCCAGAAGGCAGCCAAACGCGATGGGAATCAACAGCAGAGGTTCAAAGCCGCGGCCAATGGCCAAGTACAGTAAGGTAAACGCCACCAGCAACATAACAATGTTGCCGCCCGTCAGCCCTGCAAAGCCCGATTCGCCGGCAATGCGAGCAAACGCTTCAGAAACAACGCTCATGATTTTTTCCTCCTTCGGAAAATCTTAAGATCATGCGGCTCACGCCGCCTTAAGCCGTTTTCGCCCTCCGAAAACTCTTACTTGCGGCTGGAGCTGACGACGCGCATTGCGTAAATCACGCCGGTCAGTCCTGCAAGCACAAGAAACACCACGCTGAATGCGATTGCCGAGAGGGCAGTAGCCCCGCTCATGCCGTCAAAGACCATTCCGTCCACCTCCAAAAGAATAAACTATTGAATAACAATAAATACAAACTATTTAAAGACTTCAACATAGATGCGATGCGAATAAGAATAACGGAAAAAAGACTCTGCGTCAAGACAAAAAAGGCTAAGAAGTTAAACTCCGGCAGAAAAGTTTCACAGATTCCCGGACTGTGACAAAAGCGGCTTAGACTGGCGCCGCTGTCCCGTCGTTCCTGTTCCGCTCCGCGCTTTCAAAACAAAAAAGACAGCGCCCGGAGAAAACAGGGCGCTGTCTTTTCATCATGAGCGGCGACGCAGCACAATTCGTCACCTTGAATTTAAACGCAGGGGATCCTCGTTGTCGTTTGGGGCTGCAGCGGCAATTGTCGCCGGCTGTTTTGCGCCGCTATCCGTCCCCCACTCCAGCAGCACCGTTCCCCACGATAAACCGACGCCGAAACCGGACAACAGCACCTTCATTCCCGCTTTCAGCCGTCCCTGCTCCGCACACTCTCCCAGCGCGATCGGAATCGTCGAAGAGATCGTGTTCCCCTTGTCCTCGAGGCTAATCACGAACTTGTCCTCGGGGAACTGCATTTCCTCGCGCACTTGCTCCAGCAGAAGCCGGGACGCTTGGTGAAAAACGATCAGGTCAAGATCCTCTTTTCCGACGCCGGAACGCTCCAGGCAGCGCTGCACCGAACCGGGGACCTCTCTTAAGGAGAACTCAAGCACCTTGCGGCCGTCCATGTGCAGATTCTCCTGACTGTGCACGTTGCCGAAGCGGTTCACTCGTTCTGCGGCCGTGCTCTCAGAGCAGGGAAGCGCCGTCTCTCCAGCTTCGATAATGATGTCGCGAAAACCTGAACCATCGGTTCCAAGATCGAAACCGGTGACGCGGTCGCGGCCGCTGACTTCCAGGAGCGTCGCTGTGTAGCCGTCGCCGAAAATAGTGCGGATCGCCTTATCCTGCTTGTTGACATAGCGCGTCACCTCATCGCCGGTGAGCAGCAGCACGCGGTCGGCAATTCCGGCGGCGATATAGCCTTTAGCGATGGAGAGGCCGTATACGTAACCTGAACAGCCCAGATCGTAGTCCACGGCGCCGCAGCTTTTCCGCAGTCCAAGCTTGTGATGGACCACGCATGCGGTGGCGGGCACAATGTAATCGCGGGCTTCACAGCAGACCACCAGCATATCGATGCTGTCGGGAGAGACTGCCGGATGTTCGGCAAAGAACTTCTCCCCCGCCAAGGCCAGATAATGGGACACCGGCTTGTCGGCGTCGGCAATATGGCGCCTGACGATGCCGGTTTTCTTATAGATTTTTTCGGGCGTCCATGTGCCGAATTCGCGGACCAGATCCTCGTTGGTCTCGAATCGTTCCGGCAGGTGCCAGGAGATCCCTCCGACTGACATGCCTCTGTTCATGTACTCAGTTCCTCCTCTATATCGTAAAACGTTTCCGTCGCACAGAATTTATGACTTGGTTTTAATGGCTAGTAATAAATTTTAACTGATGCGGAAGCATTTCGCAACGCCATCTTAATTACATAATCCAACGGCGCCTCTTTTATCGGCGCAGGCCGGTTTCGTACCGCAGGACAAAAGAAACATTCTCATTGACAAGGCACGACAATTCTGATACCGTTCTAAACATACAGATTCGCCGCTTTCCGCGGCGTTTTCAACTTCGAGAAAAGAGGCATCCTACAGTGGAACCACAGATAGCAATACAGGCGGACGAAAAGAAGCCCGGGCTTTTTTCGATCTTCATGATGATCTTCAGGATCAGCGCCTTTACTCTCGGCGGCGGCGCCGTGCTCATCGGTTTGATTCAGGAAGCGGTGAACCGCACGGGAGCCGTCCCCGAGGAAAAAACGGCCGACATGCTGGCGCTTTCACTGGCCGCTCCCGGCGCGATGGGCATCAGCATGTCCTACCAGGCAGGGCTGGCGCTCGGCGGCCCGGCCGGCGCGGCGGCGGCCGTGTTCGGCATGGCGTTGCCGCCCTTCATTGCTATTCTTGTGCTCTCCAGCTGGCTGCTGGCGCACATGGGGTCTGGCTACATCTCCGCGTTCTTCAGCGGCGCCACGGCGGGCCTGGTGATCGTGCTCGGCGCCATCGTCTGGAAGCTGGCCAAGAAAAACGCTCTCGTCAGCATCAAGGATACCGCGGTATGCCTGCTGGTCGCCGCGGCGGTGCTGATCTTCAAGGTTTCCGCGGTGTGGGGACTGATCGGCGGCACGATCATCGCTCTGATCGTCAATCTGTTCTTTGAGAAAGAAGGCCAAAAGGCATGACTGATCTGATCGTTCTGTTCCTCATCTTCGCCAAGGTCAGTCTGCTCACCTTTGGCGGCGGACTGGCATCGCTGCCTTTCCTCTACGAGGTCTTCGTCACCGAAAAAGCCTGGCTGACGACCGGAGTGTTCAGCGAGACCGTCGCGCTTGCGCAGATGACTCCCGGCCCCATCATTCTCAATTCGGCCACTCTGCTCGGCTACCGCTTTGCGGGATTAACCGGTTCCGTCGTGGCGACAGCGGCGGTCGTGGTCGCGCCGCTGCTGGTGGTGATGGCGCTGGTGTGGATTTTCGAGAACGCTTCCGGCACGGCGCGTCTCTGGGTCGACCGCATCCGCGTCGCCATGCGCCCTGTCGTAGTGGGGCTGCTGGCCGTGGCGCTGTGGACTGTAGCGCTGCCCGTGCTTCATCGCCGTGAGCTCTGGACCTTTGCGGGATTGAGCGCCGTACTCTACTTCGCCGTGCCGTTCCTGCGCAAATATCCGCAGATTCTGCTGTTCGGCATGGCCCTGCTGGCTGTTGTCCTTTATGCTTTTGGCATAACGTCGCTCGCTACGGCGTAACCGTCCGAAAACTGCGCCCGCTGGGAACCACGCGACGCGCACTTGAAAACGTTCCGTTGAAAAGGCCGTTCGCACGCCGGGGAATCGCCCCGGTGCGCGAACGGCCTTTGTCCTTTCGTTGTCTCCTTACGCCGTCCGCTTTCGAGAAAGAGACGCAAACGATTTTACAATCTCTTTACATGCCCGATATTTTTTCCTGACAAAACAGCATTATCCTCAAGGCACAAAATCGAAAGGAAAGAGGAGATAAAAAATGAGTATGAAGAAATTGGCGGCAGTTGTTCTGGCTATGGGTGTCAGCTGTGCGGCGTTTGCCGCGCCCAAAGGAGAGATCAACGTCATTTCCCGTGAAGAAGGATCCGGCACGCGAGGCGCCTTTATAGAGCTCTTCGGCGTGGAACAGAAGGACGCCAACGGCAAAAAGGCCGACATGACGACCGACAACGCCGATATCACCAACAGCACTTCGGTGATGATGACTTCGGTCGCGGGCAACCCCAACGCCATCGGCTACGCCTCGATGGGGTCGCTGAAGGAAGGCGACGTCAAAGCGCTGAAGATTGACGGTTCGGACGCCACAGTCGAGAATATCAGAAAAGGCAATTACAAGATTGCACGCCCCTTCAACATCGCAGTCAAGGGCAAGGCCAGCGTTCCTGCACAGGCGTTCCTCAACTTCATCATGAGCGCGCAGGGACAGGAAGTCATTGAAAAGAACGGTTACATTGCCGTGAACGAAAATGCCGGCAAGTTTGCCGCCAAGCGCGTCGTGGGCAAAGTGGTCGTAGCCGGTTCATCCAGTGTGACGCCTGTGATGGAAAAACTCAAAGAAGCTTATCTGGCAAGCAATCCTGCGGCGGAGATCGAAATCCAGCAGAGCGATTCGACGACAGGCATGAATTCGGCAGCCTCCGGCATCTGCGACCTTGGCATGGCTTCGCGCGGCCTTAAAAAAAGCGAGCTGAAAGCGGGACTGAAGACCGTTGTCATTGCTATGGACGGCATCGCAGTGATCGTCAACAAAAAGAATGAGCTCTCCAGTCTGACGGCTGCTCAGGTTCGCGGCATCTACACCGGCAAGATCGAGAACTGGGAAGACTTGAAATAAGAAAATGATCAATGTCAGAGAAGAGTCCGCGAGGTGGCTTTTCATCGCGGCAGCCGCGGCCTCGGTCATCGCGGTGGTGCTGATCTGCGTTTTTCTCTTCGCAGGCGGCGTTCCGGGAATGCTGAAGATCGGCATTCGAGATTTTCTGTCGGGAACCCGTTGGCGTCCGGGAAGCAGCATCTATGGAATCCTGCCCATGATTCTCGGCTCTCTCTATGTTACGGCAGGAGCGCTAATCATCGGCGCCCCTGCCGGTTTATTGACAGCCGTCTATCTGTCGCGCTTCGCTTCGCCGCGGACGGAGCGGATTTTTCGTCCATTCATCTCGCTGCTGGCCGGTATTCCATCGGTAGTCTACGGTTTTTGGGGGCTGACCGCGATTGTGCTGCTTATCCGCCGGTATTTCGGCGGCAGCGGATCAAGTCTGCTGGCGGCTTCAATACTTCTGGGCATCATGATCCTGCCCACAATCGTTTCCGTCAGCGAGGCGGCGCTGAACGCCGTGCCCGAGAGCTATTACGAGGGCGCGCTTGCCCTCGGTGCTACCCACGAACGCGCCGTATTCAGCGTTGTGCTGCGTGCCGCCCGTTCCGGCGTTACTGCGGCGATAATCCTCGGCATCGGACGCGCCGTCGGCGAGGCCATGGCAGTCATGATGGTCGCCGGCAACCGCGCCGTAATCCCAACGAGCCTGTTTCGCGGCGTGCGCACGCTGACGAGCAACATTGTCATAGAAATGGGCTACGCTGCCGACCTGCACCGCGAAGCGCTGATCGCAACAGGCGTGGTTCTCTTCGTCTTCGTTCTGATTATCAATCTGCTGTTTTGCCTGTTCAAAAGAAAGGCGCATGCATGATGAAGCATTTCAAGTCGCTTTTGGCGCGCAGCACGGTATATCTGGCCTCTGCGTTCACAGCTGTCATGCTGCTGATCATCGTCGCCTCCATCCTTTTTAAAGGAATACCCTATCTAACGCCAAGTCTTTTTGCATGGAAGTACGATTCAGTCAACGTCTCGCTGACGCCTGCGCTGATCAACACGCTGAGCATGACGCTTTTGTCGCTGCTTGCCGCCGTCCCGGCAGGCATCGGCGCAGCGATTTATCTGACGGAGTACGCCCGACGCGGCAGTCTTTTTGTGAAGGTCGTGCAGATCACTGCGGAAACGCTGGCAGGAATCCCCTCGATCGTTTTCGGACTGTTTGGGATGCTGTTTTTCGTCACTTTCTGCCACATGGGCATCTCGCTGCTGGCCGGCGCTTTGACGCTGGCGATGATGATCCTGCCGCTGATCATGCGCACCGCGGAAGAAGCGCTGCGGTCAGTCCCGGACAGCTATCGCGAGGCTAGCTTCGGTCTTGGAGCAGGACATCTGCGTACGGTGTTCTGCGTCGTGCTTCCCGCAGCCGTGCCCGGCATCCTTGCAGGCGTGATCCTCGGCGTCGGCCGTATCGTCGGCGAGACGGCGGCACTAATCTACACCGCCGGCACCGTCGCCGAAGCGGCATTCAGCCTTTCCGACTCGGCGCGCACGCTGGCTGTGCACATGTACGTACTGTCCAGCGAGGGGCTCTACATGCATCAGACTTACGCGACGGCCGTGGTCCTGCTGATCATCGTCGCCGGCATCAACAGCCTGTCCTATTGGGCGGCAAGGAGACTGAGCAATGGCAAAGTTTGATATTCAGCATCTCAATCTGTATTATGGCAATTTTCACGCTCTGAAAGACATTTCTTTACAGATCACCGAACACAAAGTCACTGCGTTCATCGGTCCTTCCGGCTGCGGCAAGAGCACGCTGATGAAAACTTTAAACCGCATGAACGATTTGGTCGAGGGCTGCAGAATCACCGGCAAAGTCCTTCTCGACGGCGAAGATATTTACGATACAATGGATACGACGACGCTGCGCAAACGCGTGGGCATGGTTTTTCAAAAACCCAATCCCTTTCCGATGAGCGTTTTCGACAACGTCGCCTACGGGCCGCGCACTCATGGGATCCACAACCGCGCCCGCCTCGGGGCCATCGTGGAGAAATCGCTTCGCGACGCCGCCATTTGGGAAGAGCTCAAGGACCGGCTCAAATCCAGCGCGCTGGGACTTTCCGGCGGACAGCAGCAGCGCCTCTGTATCGCCCGAGCCTTGGCGGTAGAGCCGGAGGTGCTGCTCATGGACGAGTCTACCAGCGCGCTCGATCCGCTTTCCACCGCCAAGATCGAAGACCTGATCACACTCCTGAAGGAAAAATACACGATCGTCATGGTAACACACAACATGCAGCAGGCAGCGCGAGTCTCCGACACCACGGCGTTTTTCCTGCTCGGCGAAATCGTCGAGTGCGGCGACACCGACCGACTCTTCTCCACTCCCCGGGACAAACGCACCGAAGATTACATCACGGGAAGGTTTGGTTAAAATGAGAAGCAGATTTGACAAGCAGCTGAACCAGCTCAACAACGACCTGATGGAGATGGGAGCGCTGACGGAACACGCCATCAAGAGCGCAGCGCTGGCGCTGAGCGAACAGGACGAAAGCGCCGCAAAACGGGCCATCGAACTGGAACGGGAGATCGACGCACAGGAACGCATCGTCGAGTCGCTCTGTCTTAAGTTGCTGCTCGAACAGCAGCCGGTCGCTGGAGACCTGCGGCTGATCTCCGCGGCGCTGAAAATGATCACCGACCTGGAACGCATCGGCGACCAAGCGGCAGACATCGCCGAAATCATCTTGCGCCTGCACGGCCAGAGCTACATCAAGCCGATGCTTCATCTGCCGCAGATGGCCATGCGAGTCATCGAAATGGTCACAGGCAGCATCGACGCCTTCGTGAGGAAAGATTCGGAAAAGGCACGCGGAATTTTCAAGCTCGACGACGCGGTCGATGAACTGTTCCGTACCGTCAAGAACGAGCTGGTGGAACTGATCCGCAGAGACGCATCCAACAGCGAACAGGCCGTCGACCTGATCATGATCGCCAAATATTTCGAACGCATCGGCGACCACGCACAGAACATCGCCGAGTGGGTGGAGTTCTCCCTCACAGGCGTTCATAAAAACGGAGAGAAAGAATGATCTATTACGTCGAAGACGACGCAGGCATCCGCGAACTGGTGGTTTATACGCTGAAACAGACAGGGTTCGAAGCCTGCGGATTTGCGGAAAGTGAAGAGTTTTACTCTGCCTGCGCCACGCAGAAGCCCGATCTGATCCTGCTTGACATCATGCTGCCGCGCGAGGACGGGCTGAGCATTCTCAAGCGCATCCGTCAGGACGCTGCGCTGAAAAGCGTTCCGACAATCATGGTTACCGCCAAAGGTTCTGAATACGACAAGGTGCTGGGACTCAACCTGGGCGCCGACGATTATATCGTCAAACCTTTCGGCATGCTGGAGCTGGTGGCGCGCATCAAGGCCCGCCTGCGCAGCGCCGACGGGGAAAAGAGCGCGGCTGTCCTCAGCTGCGGCGCGCTGAGACTAGACAGCCGGCGTCATGAGGTCACCGTCGAGGGGCAGCCGGCAACGCTGACGCTGAAGGAATTCACTCTGCTGGAAATGCTGATGCGGCATCCCGGGATGGTTTTCACGCGCGAACAGCTTCTGGAGCGCAACTGGGAATACAGCTACGAAGGCGGCACGCGTACCGTGGACGTGCACATCCAGACGCTGCGCGGCAAACTCGGCAGCTGCGCCTCGCTGATCCATACGGTGCGCGGCGTCGGCTACAAGCTGGAAGGCTGAGACGATGCGACGGCGAATCTTCTGGAGCATCTTTCTCACCGCGCTGGCCGCAGTTCTCATCGTCGGACTGTTTACGGCCCGGAGCTTCTACAAAAGCATCGACGCGCGCGCAGCCGAAGAACTTCGCGCCGATGCCGAGTCCGCGGCTGCGACGCTGCCGCTCCTGCGCAATCCTGAAGAATATCTGAACGCGCTGCCGGACAGCCTCCGCGCCACGCTCATCTCCGCCGACGGGCAGGTTCTTTACGACAAACATGCCCCCAGCGATGAAATGGAAAATCACAGCGCCCGGCCCGAAGTGCAGGAAGCGCTGCGCAGCGGCCGCGGCGAAAGCTATCGCTACTCGGACACATTGACAGAAAAAACGCACTACTATGCCGTTCGCTTGGGCGACGGGCGTATTCTGCGCGTCGCCGTCACTCGCAGTACAGTTGTCGGCCTGGTGCGCCGCTTCACGCTGCCATTTTTTCTCACCATCGCCCTGACTGCGCTGCTGGCGCTGTTCCTTTCGCGCGCCCTGGCCCGCGGCATCACCGCGCCAATCAGCCGGCTCAACCTGGCGGAGCCGCTGGAAAATGACGCTTACGACGAGCTGACGCCGCTTCTGCTCCGTCTTGAAGATCAGAATGAAGCGCTCCGCAGCCAGCTTACCGAACTGGAAAATCGACGCCGCGAGCTGACTGTCATTACGGAGAGCATGCGTGAAGGCCTGCTCCACATCGATAAAGAGGGAAACGTGCTGTCCATCAATCACAGCGCCGCGAGAATCTTCGCGGTCGATCCCGCTCAATGCATCGGCCAGAATATCCTTCTCGTCAGCCGCAGCGCTGAGCTGCACAGCGTCGTTCAGGCCGCACAGGCGGGGCGGAACGACGAAGCGCTGCTGAACATCAGCGGCCGCGTTTATCGTCTTCTCTCCACGCCCGTGACCGTCGCCGGAGAACAGAAGCAAGCGGGCATGGTCGTGCTGCTGCTCGACGTCACGGCCCGCCAGCAGGCGGAACAGCGGCGCCGGGAGTTCACCGCCAATGTGTCGCACGAACTGCGCACGCCGCTCACATCCATCGCCGGTTATTCCGAAATCATGGCCTCGGGACTTGCCAAACCGGAAGACCTGCGCGGTTTCGCCCAAAAAATTCACAGCGAAGCCAGACGCCTGATCGCGCTGGTCAACGACATCATGGAGCTGTCAAAGCTCGACGAGAAAGCGGCTCTGCCCCCTCATGAGGACGTCGATCTCTTCGCTCTCTGCGAAAAAATTCTGCCTCGGCTTGAGTCCTTGGCCGAAACGCGAAACGTGCTGATCAAACTGACAGGCTGTCACGCCTGCGTTTGGGGCGTTCCGCCCCTGCTCGACGAGATGACGTTCAACCTGATTGAAAACGCCGTCAAGTACAATAAAGAAGGCGGTTCCGTTCTCGTCAACGTCGCTGAAGGGAACAAGACGGCAACGCTGACCGTGCAGGACACGGGCATCGGCATTCCGCCGGAACACCAGGACCGCGTCTTCGAACGTTTCTACCGCGTAGACAAAAGCCACAGCAGAGAAACCGCCGGCACCGGTCTGGGGCTGGCTATCGTCAAACACGCCGCCGCGATTCACGGCGCCTCTGTCGAACTGACCAGCACTCCCGGTTCGGGCAGCCGTTTCACCGTGACCTTCAGCAAAAGGCTGCACGACCTTGCATGAAAAAACGAGGAAGAAGAACCGCGTCTTCGGCTCTTCTTCCTCGTTATTTCTATCGGCCGCGCCGTTCCAGGCCGCTTCGAGCTCGTCGAACAAACCGCGCCCGACGCAGGCGGCGTCGATCCTTTGCGCCAGCGGGCCGTCCGACACCGTATACGCCGCATTCAGCGAGCCCGTCCCGCCCAGTCCGCCGCGAACAGACTCCAATTTTTTGAACAAAAAGGTCTGCGGCGCGTTCTCCCACAGCAGGCTCCACTGCCGTCAGCGCAAATCCGCACTCCGACAGGAGACGGTTTGAAGGACTGGACGCCTCGACCTGAGCGTAAAAAACTCCCGGCAATCCCTCTTTGATCAAAAAGCGCTCGCCCAATTCCTCCATGGCGCGCGCCAGTCCCAGCCCGCGCGCTTCGGGCGCGACCATGCGGCGATAGGTGCGGAACAGCCGGCGATTGGACCCCGCTTCGGCGCGGAACCCCGTCATGCCCACAAGGCGTCCGCCCCGGCGCGCCGTAACGAGGAACAAGCCTCGCCGACCATGCGTGCGATCGACGGCGGCTCGTAAAAACGCCGGTCATAGTTTTCTCCGTGCACCGACTGTACCAGGGCGGGGATCTCACGCTCGTCGCCCGCCCGAAACGGCGCAATCTCCGCTTCGCCGCGCGTCCCCCTCATCCAGATGCTCCCTTTCCTCTTTACGGCTCCGCCGCCAGTCTTTTTACGACCAGCGAGTTCCAGTTCAGCAGCGTCAGAAGCCGTTTTGCCGCGGCGGCGGTCTGTTCCTGTGAATCGCCGATCAGCACGATTTCGGCGTCGGAAGTGATGCCCGCGCGCTTGAGCAGCTCGGCGGCATCCGCGCCCTCAAGCTGCGCCAGCGTCAGAAAAACTTCGCCAGCCGCGGGCGTGCGCTCCGCTGCGGGCGCAGCACGCAAATCCATGACGAAGAAATTCCTCTGCGCGGCACGTTCCGCCACGTACCGCGCCGTGACCGTTTCGACGTTTTCCATTTTCTGCACTTTCATGGCGTGGTCGGCGCGCCAGCCGAAGCCCATAAAAGCGCCCGCTGCAGCCATCAGGAACACGCTTTTTCTCATTGTGCGCTCATCCCTTCGCAAAGACTGCGTCCATTGTACAGAAAAGGTGACTTGTATGCAAACCGTCCCCGTCATGAATCTCCCACAAAATAAAAAGATCGTTCGGAACGGGCTCCATTCCGAACGATCTTTTCTATTCAACAGTGACGCTCTTTGCCAGGTTGCGCGGCTGATCGATATCGCAGCCGCGCAGCAGAGCGGATTCGTAAGCGAATATCTGCAGCGGCAGAACCGTCAGGAAAGGCGTCAGCTCGGCTTCGGTCACCGGCACCTTGATCGTCCCCGCCACATCGTTCACGTCGGGGACGTTTTCCGTGGTGACAATGATCACCGGCGCCTTTCTGGCGCGCGTTTCTTCCACGTTGGAAAGAGTCTTTTCCAGCAGCTCGTCCGCCGGTGCGATCACGACGACCGGAAGCTTTTCATCGAGCAGAGCGATGGGACCGTGTTTCATCTCCCCGGCGGCATACGCCTCCGCATGAACGTAGGAGATCTCTTTCAGCTTCAAAGCGCCTTCCATGGCTGCCGGATAGGAAACGCCTCTTCCCAGGAACAGAAAATCCCGCGCTGTGCCGAACTTGCAGGCCAAAGAACGGACGGCGTCTTTCAAAAGCAGCGTCTGTTCGACCTTGTACGGCAGATCCTTCATCGCCCCAGCGAGTCGTTTTTCGTCCGCGCCGGGCAGTTCGCCGCGAAGCTTGGCCAGATACAGCCCGGCCAAAATCAGCACCGCCATCTGCGCCGTAAATGTTTTCGTCGCCGCCACGCCTATTTCGATGCCGGCGTTCAGGCGGATCACGTCGTCCACTTCGCGCGCGATCGACGAATTAGGAGCGTTGGTCACGGCGACAGTGCAGGCGCCCAACTCCTTTACATGCCGAAGCGCCTCGAGAGTGTCAAGCGTTTCTCCCGACTGGGACACGAAAACCGCCATCGTATCTCCGCCGGCTCTGAACGGCCGATAACGGTATTCGGAGGCGATATCGACACGGATGTCGACATTCAGATATTTCTCCAGCACCCGCTGCGCGACAGTCGCGGCATAGAAGGAAGTGCCGCAGGCGACGAGATCCAGCCGCTTGAACGCCTTGGCTTTTTCAGGCGTGATCCCCCACTCGCCGCTGAGATCGATCAGGTCGCTCGCAGTGCGGCCGAAAAGCGCGCGGCGCAGGACGGTTCCCTGCTCGTTGATTTCTTTCAGCATGAAATGCGGGTAGCCGGCTTTATCGATCATCGTCGCATCTACGTCGACGGAAACAGTGCGGCGCTGATGCTCAACGCCGTCGAGATCCCAGAATTCGGCGCCTGAAGCGCTCAGGCGGCAGATTTCGCCTTCGTTCAAAAAGATCACTTTGTCCGCATGTTCGACAATTGCCGGCACATCCGACGCGCAATACGCTTCGCCGTCTCCCAGCGCGACGACCAGCGGCGCGCCTTTTCTCACGCAGTAGAGCTCGTTCGGCCGATCGCCGAAAACAAGCACAAAGGCAAACGCTCCGCGGCACTTCCTGAAAAGCTGGCACAGAGCTTTGACAGGTTCTCCGTCATAGAGACGGGCAAGAAGCTGCGCGGCAACTTCCGTATCCGTCTCCGAACTGAAGCGCACGTTCCGAAGGACAAGTTCGTCGCGAAGTTCCTTGTAGTTTTCGATGATTCCGTTATGGACGAGAACTACCGAATGCTTTTCATCGGTGTGAGGATGGGCGTTCGCCGTCGTCACGCCGCCATGAGTGGCCCAACGGGTATGACCGATACCGACGCTGCCGCTCAATCCGCCGGCGCCGATAAGTTCTTTAAGCTTCGCCACCTTGCCTACGGTTTTGACCGTCTTGAAGGATCCCTTCTCGCAGACGGCCACTCCCGCAGAGTCATACCCGCGATATTCAAGGCGCTCCAGCCCTTGAAGGACAACCTCACAGGCATTCCTGCTGCCAACATAACCAACAATTCCACACATACTGAGCAACCTCCTCAGCACTGAAGGGCCTCTGCCGTTTGTACCCGGGTCGCCCCGAGGTTTTGTGACAGAGGTTCATGGCTCCCCTTCGCCCGCCACGAAAGCATCCGCCGAATGATTCGATCACTTTCGTCCTCGTCAACTGTCGCCGTTGGATAAGAAACGGTTCAGTCCTGGCGCTTCCGCCCGTACGTCTCCTCCCAATGCTTATCTTATCACAAAAACGGGGAGGATTGACCCCGTACGGTTCAATCCTCCCCATACGACAATCGCGGCGAATTCTAAAGAGCGCGGATCATCGCGACAAACTTCTTCGACAGCGACGCAAGCGTACCGCTGTCCTTGCATTCTACCAGCAGACGGATCAGCGGTTCCGTTCCCGAAGCGCGCAAAAACACGCGGCCGGTCGTTCCCAGCTCGCGGTTCGTCTGTTCAATGGCATTTCTCAAGTCCGCGCTTTGCATGACCTTATCCCGGTCCGAGACGGAGATATTTGTCAATTCCTGCGGAAACGGATCGAAACGGTTCGCCAGCGTTTCAGGCAGCTCCCCCAATTCGCGGCACGCGCGCAGAAAAGCGAAGCCCGTGCAGAGTCCGTCTCCTGTCCTGACGTAATGATCGATGATCACATGCCCGGATTGCTCGCCGCCCAATCCGGAAGCCGTGCTTTTCATCATGTCGAGAACATACCGGTCGCCTACGGCACACCGGAAAACCTGAATTCCCTCCTTGCGCAGGTGATTTTCCAGAATACCGTTGCTCATTACCGTCGCGACGACGCCGCTGCCAAGGATGCCTTCCCGCTGCAGCCAGCGTGCCAGGACCCAAAGCACAATGTCGCCGTTGATGACCGTGCCCTGCCGGTCAACCAGCAGGACGCGATCAGCGTCTCCGTCGTAAGCGATGCCGACGTCGGCGTCATTTGCCCGCACCGCCTCAATCAAAGCCCCCAGATGCATGACGCCGTTTTTCTCGTTGATGTTCAGCCCGTCGGGCTCGACGCCAATCAGTATGCTCTCGCACTCAAGTTTTTGCGCGATCAGAGGAATGACTGTCGAAGCGGCGCCGTTGGCGCAGTCAAAGACGACTTTCATGCCGGCAAGACGATCGCTGTCGAGAATCTGGAGCACGCGGTCGGCATACATGACCGCAAAGCCCTCTTCCGAAGTCATCTCGCCGATGGAAGCTCCGGATGGGCGCCAGTCGTCGATCAGGTCGTCCCCAAGATAGTCCTCAATCTCCAGTTCTTCGCTGTCGCGCAGTTTCTGTCCCTCGTCGCTGAGAAATTTGATGCCGTTGTATTCCGGCGGATTATGAGAAGCGCTGATGACCGCGCCGCCCTGCGCTTTGAAGAAAAGGACGCCGTAGCTTACGGCCGGCGTCGGGATGACGCCCAGCAGAATAACCTCGGCTCCCGCAGACATCATTCCCGCGACAAGCGCCGATTCCAGCATTCTGCCCGAACGCCGCGTGTCGCGCCCGACCACGATCTTGGGACGCGGCGTGCCGCGCTGAATCAAAAACAGGACATACGCCCTGCCCAGACGGAGCGCCATCTCCGGAGTCATCGAGCCTCTGTTGGCAATGTCGCGCACTCCATCGGTTCCGAACAGGCAGCGGCAACGCGGCGCCGGCGTGCTTTTAACATCCATACGTTTTTCCTCCCTAGGAGCATATTATTGAGACTGCCGCGTCACCTTCACGGTTAACGGTTCAACCCCGACCGATTCGACTCCGGCAATTTCTTTTCGTTTCAGATGAACCGGCAGGCGCATCGACGGAGCGACAATATTGGAGACGTCAACGAAAGCCGTCAATTCAAGGTCTTTCAGCGTCAGGTTCTGCACAACGTTGGCGATCCCTTCAACATACACGGTCACCGTCGACGGTTCAACGGTCCAGCGAACATCGGCGGACGCCCCTGTCACCGAGACGGGAATCCTTTCATAGTCGCGGGTGTCGTTCAGCGTCTTTGCCTCCACGTTCACTGTGACCGCCGGCGAAGAAAGCAGCGACAGACCTTCGGGAACTTCGGCGATCTTCGTTTGTATGGAAGCGCTCTTGGAAAGCCGCGCCAGGTTGATCGGCTCCGTATAAAGCTTGGTGACCTGGGCGAACGCCTCCGCCCTTCCTTCGACAAGAATGGTCTTGGGAACCGGTTTTACGGAGAGGAGACGGAGGCTTGGCGGCAGCGTGCCGCGAGTCCTCACCTCCACGGGGAGTTCTTTGCGCGGTATTCCCTGGTAGTAGGTTGCGGATACAGTCACGTCGGCAGGCGAGAAATCCAGCGCCATCCCGCGGGGAGATCTGAGCGGGATGCGCCAAGCGCCGCCGTGGAAAAGTTCCTCCAGCGTCGGACGCACAGAAATTTCGTAGATCGAGGAGAGCTGATCTTCGCGCCCGTGGGCCACCACCACGCTGGGATTCGATGCGGCGCCGTCCATGACATATCCTTCCGGCATGTTCTCCGGAGGAAGGATCTTGACTTTGAGCTCTTTATCGATCATGCGTGCCAGCTCAATTTCGACGTCCTTCGGAACGATCTGCGCGACATTCATGCGAGACGGAGCTCTGAAATGAATGGGGACAGTATGACGCCCGGCGCCCAGATTTTTCAGATCGACTTCGGAAGTAAGCTGAGAGTTCTGCAGGACGTTCATCGCCCGGCGCTCGCCGTTCAGCGTGACGACAACCGTTCTCACGGAAGGGAAAAGCGCGAGGTCCGATGGAGGATTCAGAAAATCGAGACGCACCTCATATGTTTTGGCAATTTCCTCGTTGCGGTTGCCGACGACATAGAGCCACAAAATGAACGAAAGGATCAACGAAAAAGCGAGCAAGAAACCTCTGGAGGAAAGCCAGTCGTTGAGACGGGCATACTGATTCTTTTTCATCGCCAATCACCTAATCACTGCTGCTGCCGAAAGAGCGCAGTTCTTCCTTAAGACTTTCCAGAACGCCCAGCTGCTCCTGATCCTGCCCGGAGAAATAATGGACAAGATACTTTTTCAGCTGTGCCTCTTTCAAATTTCTCGAAATTCTTCCGCCGATCGCCAGCGAGATCTCGCCGCGTTCCTCGGAAACAATCAGCGACACCGCATCAGATACCTCGGTCACGCCGATCGCAGCGCGGTGCCGCGTCCCCAGCCAGCGGGACAGATCCCCATTTTCTGTGAGAGGCAGATAACATCCGGCGGAAATGATCTGCTCCGTGTCAATGATCGTGGCCCCGTCATGAAGAGGGTTGTTCGGCCAAAAAATGGCGATGATCAGCTCTTGGGTGATATCCGCATTGAGAAGCACGGCGTTTCTCCAGTAATCCTTCAGCCCCGTTCCCCTCTGCAGGACGATCAGCGCGCCGATCTTATGCGCACAGCAATACATCAGCGCTTTGGAGACTTCGTCGGCGACAACTTCGGCCCGTTTCAGCGCCTTACTTCGCCGCCACATGCTGCCGCGGCCAAGCTCTTCAAGAATGCGGCGCAGCTCGGGCTGAAAAATAATCGGCACGATGATGAGGAGTGCGCTGAATCCCTGGGTCAAAATCCACGAGAAGGTATCCAGATTAAGCCAACGCGCAACAAAAGAGAGCACAACAAGCAGGAAAAGGCCCTTGACCAGCTGTATCGCTCGTGTCCCGACCAGAAGACTCAGAGTCTTATAAATAATATAGGTTACCAGTGCTATATCGATGACATCCTGCCATCTAAAAAACTTCAGCACGCCTACGGACAAGAACAACACTCCCCTTTTCCGGCTCATTATTGTGATATTTTTGGAAGAACCGCTCAATCATATCACACAATCCGTTGCAAAAACATCACCACTTCGACCGGAATCACGCGCCGGTATTGACAACTCCCTTATAAACAAGCCCAGCCTTGCTGTCAACCGTTACAACCATCCCCGTCCGAAGTGCCCCAACGGCTCCTCTGGCGCCTACAATGCAGGGCAGTCCCAACTCCAGAGAAACGATCGCTGCATGGCTGGTGAGCCCTCCTTCTTCCGTCACCACAGCCGAGACCTTATCAAGAGATTTGACGTAGTCTTTTGCCATGCTGCCAGTGACCAGGATATCCCCATTCTGAACTCCCACCAGATCCTCAACATTTTTGACGACGAGGACTCGTCCGGTGACCACGCCTGGCAGCACCGGCAGCCCTCTGGTCACAATCTGTCCGATTGTATATGCGCGCAGCATGTTCGTCGTCCCGGAAACGCCAAGCGGCATTCCCGCAGTGATCACAAGCATATCTCCCTCTTTGGCATATCCATGCTGCATGACAGCCTG
>Ga0129314_1000245_pt1 | contig 65402 bp, 44 predicted proteins | sample O1111metagenome_FD_94431 | JGI IMG/M metagenome (GOLD analysis project Ga0129314, IMG submission 94431) | Orangutan individual fecal microbial communities from fecal samples from Wisconsin, USA - O1111 metagenome | ecosystem: Host-associated > Mammals > Digestive system > Large intestine > Fecal... | reverse complement strand
TAATTATTTTACACTTATTTTTTCACTCTTTCATCTTGTTTTTTGCCCTTTTTTGCGCCTTCGAATTTTCATTTCTTTCAAGTAGCCCGCTACATTTCAATAAATGAAAATCCAAATCCATCAAAAAATCACTAAAAAACAATTGATGAAAAAATTCAAAACAGTTTCTTAAAGATCCATTATTACCCGAAATAGAATTTCTCTCGGACGAATAGCTATTTGGGATGTATAGAGGGACAACGGATGATACACGGTATAACTGTAATCACGATGATTCAATAAATTATTCAGTTGGAGCTGTAATGTCATTCGGGGAAGTTTGTAAGTAGCCATCAAATCCACAAAAAAGAGATTTACAGCCTGATCCGGAGTTATTTCATTACGAAAATATTCTGCCGAAGCAGACAGGTCGAATCGTCGCTGCATATAATAGAAAGATCCCTTGTGGCTCATATTCCACAGGCCGCTTAATGACGCTATTTGCCCCGATTTGTCAGGATTGTCCCCGAAAGAGGACCATTGCCGCCGTAGTTCTCCGTTATATGTTACTTCTATCCGTTGGGTTGGAGATACACTGAAAGAAGGTTTTACCATAAGTGTCCGGAAAGAGAAAGGTATCCACCTGCCTTCCCTGATTTGTGCAGATTGATTGTACCAATAGGATACTTCTGCCGACACCTTGGTATTGATATCGAAAAATCCTTTCGAGATAACAGTATTGGCGCCGTATGAAGATTCATGGTGAGGTACATAACGGCGATTCAATCGGAATATATTATCCCTGACGCTCTGCTCCAGGGTATGGTTTACCCGGCTACGCGATACCGTCAGATCGACAGTTACAAAAAACTCCTGCAATGTATTTTTATACTCCGTCCGTAATGTATAAAGTTGCTTGTCGGTAACCGGTATACCCGTTTCATTTTCCATTGTGGTTCGATAATCAGTAAAATAGGGTTTCAAGTAAAATGCCGTGATATCATTGAGTTCTTTTCCGTATCGAGCCGATAAACGGGCATTCCATGCGTAATTTATTTTGTAGTCTGTCCTGAAAGTAAGTCCGGGCAGATATAACACCTCCTTATCCCCCGGGAACAGCACTGCCTGCAAAGGTGCCGACATCCTGAACGTAAGTGATTTGAACAGATACTCATAGGCAGGGGTCACCCACAGGCGATGATGATTCTTCAGATTGTTCAAATCGACAGAGACTCCGGCGGTATAATGTTGTCTGACCTCTGTCCGGCGAATGATCCATCCCGATTCTGCACGGGCATACAATCCTTCCAACAGCATAGGCTGGTCGTGACCGTTCGATTGCGCCTGCCGATCATAACCATTAAATTTCAACTGCTGCCAACGACGCCAGTAACCTAAAACCGACCTCATCTGCCATATATCCTTATTGGCCAACGTACGGGTAACACTAAGATTATCCTGCAGGGTAAGCGATTCCTCCCTTTGGTATTGAGAAACATGGTAACTACCGCCAATCCCCGCATTACTCCGATTCTCTTCAAATTGGAAATCGAGTTTATTGCGCAAATAATGGGTTACAGCATTTTCCTCATAATCAGCTGACAGATTCAATTGCCTGCCTTCCTGATAACTGCTCTTGTTTTCTTCAATCGCCAGTGTATCATTCGGATTAAAATAAGATGTAACCGAATTTATTTCCTGTTTAATATGATCCTGCGTATAAAAGGCATTCATTTTCAACCGCGAATCCTCGCCTAAACGGTACAAACGATTGGCTGTAGTAAGTGCAGCATCATCAAAAAGCCACCGGTTTTCCTTCAAAGGTGCTGAAATAGTACCGGAGTGCAACAAACGGTAATCAGGCAATCCGGGCATATCATCGATCCCTTTGTCTCCTTCTTTAGTGATACCGTTTCCGGTATTGGATAACTTCAACGCATAAAGGGACTGGCTTTTCCGGGCAATCTGTAAAGCATTCGCTTCTGCCTCATACAAAAAACCTTCACTTGAAAATCCTGCCGACACCTTGGGTTTGAAAGTCCATTTATCTTTGAAATTGTCCTTGAGTTTGATGTCAATATCGGCAATATCTGTTGGTATTATCCCTGCCAGCGATTTAATTCGTTGATGGTTATCCAGTACCTCCACCTCTTTTACCGACTGTGCGGAAAGATTCCGGCTTACACTCTTGTAGCGACTATCCATCAAATCCAGTCCCTCTACATACATTGTCCCGATATCTTTCCCCCTGTACTGGATCTTTCCGTCGTCATCCACCTGAATACCGGGCAGGCGCTTCATCAGGTCTTCGACCGTTTTATCATTTTCCCTCAAGAATTTCGAGGCATCATAACGTATCGTATCACTCCGTCCCCATATCCTACCCGGACGAATGGTGACCTCTTTTAACCGGATAGGCGAAGGTACCAGTCTTACAGTAAAGTTTGACCGGCCTCCTATCCTCTCCGAAAAAGACGCATAACCCATCGAGGAAACCGAGAGTATAAGTGTATCAGCAGGAACATTGAGAGGAATCAGGAATTCTCCTTTTTCATTACTGGTGGTAAACGCCACTGTACGATCGCCCCTTAGTACCACCACATTTGCCGCATCCAGTAATTGTCCGGTTGCTGCATCGTTGACCGTACCGGAAAGTGTCCGTTGGGCGTTCCCCCGAAAAGAACTAAAAAATACCCACAAGATAATGAGACATAGTATCTGTCTATACATGAGATTGATAGAGATTGATGGGGCTAAGTAAATTCTTAACTTCCTAATTTCAACTTCTAATTTCTATTTTACAACGTCTTTATTCTCTACTCTACAAATCAATTGATTTCCATCGGATTATAGGGATTGCTCATTTTTCTGATTTCATTCCCCAGATTATCTTTCACGGTAATTGTCACATTGGGTGCATTTACTTTAATATATCCTTGAGGGTCGGCATTATAACGTTCATGCAACTTGTTCAACTCTTTTCGTGACACTTTCCTGCGTGTAGTTTCCGGCATCTCAATAAAAGAAGTAGTCCGGCTCTGTTCAATACCTGTAGCTATAAACCGGTAATGTTTTTGCGAGTCTTCCGCTTTCAGGATAAGACCGGGCAGCCCATGCAGTTTCCAGGGGCCGTCGTTACGAGGAATTTCAGTAGTGAACCATACTTCATATTCCCGCCCGTAAAGATGGACTGCCGCCTTTTGGCAAGTATATCCGCATACAGTAGCAGTGTCGGGATGGATAGTCCAATCAATTTTCGGCATCGGTTCTTCCACAACAAAGTTATCCGTCGCTATCCGGTCGAGTAATGTCAGTTGACCTTTAGGATAATTCTTATAGATGCGGTGAGTAATCACGCCGAAACCATACTGTTGCAAATGTTCGTTAATAATTTGTTGTGATGCCCTGGATTGCACATCTGCCCGCAACACAGAATCGGCAATAAAAGAAGTATAAGAATAATATTCCGATATATTTTCTCCCACACGCAGCATCATTGTCTCTTTCGTAAGATTCTCGGGATGATCAGGGTTTTCTACAATGGAGACATCATACTGCACTGTAAAAACAAGTGAATCGACTGCGATCAGTTTACTGTATGAGTTGAGATCAGGAATTGTGATACGCTGGGCTGAGACTGACAATCCTAATAAAAATAATCCTGCAGGAAATAGTATTTTCTTCATATTATATCTTTTTAATCATTATCTGTCCGGCAAAAATAGCAGTTCATCAGCATCAACTGACTGTTTTGATATTACTGAAATATTACTGATGTAAAAATCGTAGGGTCAAAACCATTCTATCTTCGTGTTAAGCGGTATATTTGTTTCGGATTCAGGATATACAACACTATGAAATCAGGCAAAATAAAATTAATCTGGTCATTAAGTATTACCGCCGCATTGTTGGTGATCCTTTTACAAGGATACTGGCTATACAACCAATACCGGTTTACACTCGAAAAAAAGGCGAATGAGACAACAGAGCAAATTTTGCTGGCATGGAATGATTACAAGACATGGCAAAAAGCAAAATTGAAGAGTCAGCGCGAAAACCTGCAGTCCTATAATACGAATCTTAACCAAAATACCACTACCTTTTATGTTTCCGAAATGAAAGAGAGCATTACGGACTGGACTATTTCCATCCATACAATAAAAGCTACCGGCGAACCGGTAACACGACTTTCAAAAAAGAGCATTGATAAACCGGAAGAAGATGAACAACGCAAAAATCTTCTCAACCAAATAGAAGAAAACCTATTCCTGGCGCAGACAACAAACACGGTACAAAAAGACTCCATAAAAGGGTGGGAAGAGGAAGAGTTGCAAACCGATTCTACTCTCGTGAATACATTCCGTTTCAGAACTTCAAAAAATGACTACGTGGCATCGCTGCCCGGTATGGGACTCGGGCTGAGCTATGTAAAAATGGCGGTGGAAGCCCATCGGGGAACTGTAGATGTCCTGTCCAAACCCAATTATGGCACTACCATAACCGTTAAAATTCCCCAGCAATGAAACCATCCCTGAAAATACTTTTTGCCGACGACGATATCAAATATGCGCTTTTGTTGAAAGATTTCCTCACGCACAACGGTTACAACGTCACCTATGCAGGGAACGGACGCATTGCCCTGGATCTTTTCAATGAGGTAAAACCCGGTTTGGTGCTTCTGGATGTGAATATGCCTGAAATGAATGGCTTTGACGTTGCGAGAGAGATTCGGGCGAAAGACAACAAGGTTCTTATCTTTTTCCTGACCGACCGAAGCGATAAAAACGACAGGTTAAAAGGGTTTCAACTGAAAGGGAACGACTATCTCGCCAAGCCGTTTTATCCGGAAGAACTATTGGCACGGATAGAAGAGCGTTTGGGTAATCCATCCGAAACGAATCAAAAAATTTACAAAATTGGGAATATCTCATTCCACTATACCACTAACGAACTGATTACCGGAAATACCAAAACCATCATCACATCCCGCCAGGCCGATATATTGCGCCTCCTGGCAGAAAACATCAATGAGACGGTAAGCCGGGAACTCCTTCTCAACAAGGTCTGGGGTACCGATAATTACACCAATTCGCTTGCGTTAAATGTGCAGATAACATATCTGCGACGTGCTTTGCAATCCGACAAATCACTGAAAATTGTATCGGTAGTGCGAAAAGGATATATGTTGTCGGTAGGATAATGTTATTTGCAGGATGATTACCGGTTTCTCCGCTCCAATTTGATTGTTTGCCCACAATATTGTGCCACGATTTCCCTATGTGTAATAAATATCAGGGTTTTATCCTTGGTTTGTGAAATAAGACGCTCCATAAGCAGACGTTCAGTTTCCTTATCCAGTGAAGAACTGAATTCGTCCAGCAACAGGATATTTCCCGGTCGAAGTAATCCGCGTGCTATGCAGATACGCTGCGCCTGGCCTTCACTTAACCCCGCTCCCCGCTCTCCGCAAAGGGTATCCAATCCATCGGGCAAGTCATATACGAAATCGGCTACTGCTGTCATCAATACTTTGCGGAGCTCCTGGTCTGCAGCATTCGGATTACCCAACAGCAGATTATCACGTATCGTTCCACTAAGCAAAGTGTTTCCCTGCGGGACATATATCAGATTACACCGTGTAAGCGGACTTGCTTCCAGTTCCTGTGTGGAATTATATAAATAAACCTTTCCTTCACGGGGTTGCAGTAAGGCCAGCATCAGGCGGATGAGGGTACTTTTACCTACCCCCGTTTCACCCACGATTGCCGTACGGCTCCCTGGAGTAAAGTCACACGATAGATGTTCTATTATTTGTCGGTTACCATCGGGATAAGCAAATGAAATATTTTCGAGACGTACCCCAACCTGTCCATGAAGCATCTGTTGTTCACCTTGCATTTCAGTGGTCAGGTCATCCAGTTCGTTGAGTCTTTCGGCAGAGGTAATCGTATGTACCAAAGAAGGTATGTACTGGCTGAGTTCAACCAGAGGACGCTGAATCTGCCCGACCAATTGTAAAAAGGCGGTCATCATACCAAATGTGATAGCTCCTTCATAGATTCCTCTTATCCCCCAGAGGAAGGCAATGAGGTAACCGGCAGCAAATCCGGCCATAATCAATGTACGTGAAAAGACGGTGAAATTCGTGCGCTTTATCACACGGTTATACAATATGGATTGGATGGAATTTAGCTTAGCAGTTACCGGTATGTTCTGTCCAAGTGTTTGAATCAGCACCTTATATTGCAGTTTCTCCTGTATATGGGATTGTACCCGGCTATCCAGATTACGTATCTCCTCTGTAAACCGACGCATCCGTTTTACATATATCTTGCTCAATATCAAAAAGACCGGCATAATAAAAATAAGTGTCCATGCCAACTGTGCATTAAGTTTAGCCAGGAAAAGGAAGGCGGCCAGAAACTGGAAAGAGGTTACAATTACTGCAGGCAACGATTTACAAATACCTTCGGCAACTACACGCACATCTTCTTCAATACGGTTGACAGCATCACCACTATGAAAACTCTCCTTCCCATTCCAGATACTGTCCATCAGGCGGGAAAAAAGCTTATACCGCCATCTGTTTTTAAAATATATATCGTTCTCTGCTTCCAGGCGATTTTTCAATGCCGACAGGATAATTTGGCCAACCATAGTGGCTATCAGCAACACAATATAGTGGACCATATTACCCTCTATGGAGCGGGTAGCAATATCGATCAGTTGTTTGGATATCCATACAAAGAATAATCCGGCACAAACATTTAGCATGCCAGCCAGGCTAATTAGTAGAATACGAAAACGTATCCCACTCAAATATCTCCCGATTTGACGTATACTATTGATTGGCACGGTTCAACCTTTATTTAAATTTATCATTCACTATCTGTTGTATCCCAATGACCAAATAATAGAGATAGTAAAGTCCCACATTTCCACCAATTGTAGAAAATAAACACAGCGCTCTCCGGTTTTTCATCCTGAAATTGTGAAATTTACCGGATAGATAACCGGGAGGACGTGTTTGCCATTTCGGATCATAACGCCCAAAATTACCGGATAATAGGATATCTTTCAATATTACTTTTTGAGAGACATCCCTGAATTTATCCGTATAGAAAGGGAATTTTTCTTTTGCAAGCCCCAGTTGATGTACAGCTATACAACCAAAGATTTGCCATACACGCAAGAACCGGAAAGCTTCGAGGTCTTTCATCAGCTCCTGACGGTCTATTTGGTCATGGAATTTATGAAGATAGATTGCCCAGTCACTCAATTGGCGGCATCCTATTCCATCCGAAATAAAATGATGGAAAGCATGATAAAAGACATATAATGCATCAAAATTTGCCGGCGGAAGCAATACCTCTGTATTATTCAGCTTCCAGACCTTTAATCTATTCCCATGTAAATGGTATTGTGTCCATCGCTGAAATATTTTATTTTTGAATGGATCAGGAAGTCTTTCTACGATACGATGAAATTCAATTTCCACACCCTTATAGTCGAAATGAAAATGTTTATGGCTTTCTAATGTGTTACCTGATACAATCCCCTTTTCAACAACCAAACCGCAAGCTTTTTTGTAGTCTTTCTTTCCAATATAAAGATCTATATCGCCACACTGGCGACGGGCGGGATTCGGATAATTCTGCGCTAGTCCCTGCCCTTTGAGTAATATGGGATGGATGCCTTCAGCCTGTAATAAAGCTATTATCCGGATCAATCGGTCATTCAGCAGTTCATGGCTTTGTTCTATTCGGATAACTGTCTGATAGAGTTGACGCATGGTTGCAGCAGGAGGTTGCATATCTTCCGGCAAATTGGATATACCATCGAAAATAATACCGCTGACAGTTTGCATGGCAGCTATTTTCATAATTGCACGCCAATCTGTATCACCTGAAAAAAGAGATCTCTCAACCGGACTTTCCCATAGTCCCGATCGTAGCAAAGCGAAAAATTGTTGCTCTGTGCGGCTCATTCTTCTACAATCCCTGCGTCAATCCAACTCCTTGCAATATCGTTAGCATCGGTCAATGCCTGACCGGCAGGTATGCCATATTTCGACACCAATAAATCGGCCAGGGTCTTTTCATCAAAATCCTTTCCCTCGACTTCCTGCCACAAATAAGCAGCAGAACTGTTAAGCGAAATCAATTTATTAAAATCTATTTGTGCCAGTCCTTCACCGGCTACAATGTATTCCTTGCCCACGGTGCGAAGTTTAAAACCTTGTTTTATCCTCATACAGTTGTTTTACACTTTAGTTTTATGATGGAACATCCCTATAACATTGGGTTACCTGCTATATAGTTTGCCTATATATGGCTAACAGATATCTCCTTACCGGCAAAAGCTTTCTCCACAGGAGAGCTTTTCTATACTCTCTTCTGCTGTGGCAATCAACCGGTTTTCCCTTATGGATAATAGTTATTGCCAGACCACAAATATTTTCTTTATGGCACCTCTCCACTCCGGAAACATTACCATCTCCCATCAGGATTACCTGTTCATTATCCATCTTCAGGATACGGTGCAGGACAAATTGCTTTGAACCAATTTCCGCCAGCACTATATCCCCTATATTATATACCTCCCTTTTTTCCAGCACTACACTATCCCTGCCTCCTACAATAAAAGGGAGCATACTGTTTCCTTTAGCCCTGATAGTAATCTGTTTGCCTTCCGAGAGCATCTTAGCCACTTCGGGGAGCATTACTTCATTGGGTAGTGTGACACTCCTCATTACGCTCCTTTTATTGTAGTAGCCGACAATTCTGCCGCAGCCTTATCGGGCAGGCAATACAGCCGATAGCAGGGCACCGTGCTCACCAGTTTTTCCACCGTACGGTGTACTCCCGATGCAATCTCCTCTTCCCAACGCATACTCGAACAGGCCGGAAACACTATCGCATAAGCCTGTAACAAAGATAATGCTTTAATTTGATTCTGTGGTGCCTGTTCCAACTTTACAATCCCTTTCAGTAAAGCCTTTTCATTGCGGTAACAGGGAGTCTTGCCACTCCACGGCGTACCATAAACAATAGGGTTCCCATCAATAATCCGTACCACCGGATTGTCGTCGTTCAACAGTTCACTTCCCTCTACATAATCCAGCCACAACCGGCTATGGGTACTCTTTCCGGTACCGCTTTTACCCAAAAATATAAATCCATCAGCCCCATTTTTAATAACTGACGCGTGCATCATCAGTGTATCAAGGTTGGCTGTGGAAAAAGCATAGAGCAACATTAAGCAGTTATTGAGACAGAAAAAACGGTGCTTATCGCCGGCAGGAAGTTTCACCTGTGCCACCCGAAAAGCAGCATCGGTATCCATCGTGCAATAGTCTCGGCTTCCCGGATAGGCAATCCGAAAACGAAAAGATCCGTTATCGGGCTTGAATACGCCAATGAAAGCTATGTCGTTATCAAACTGCCCCACTTGTTTGTAATCGAGTTCATCGGAAAGATTGTCCATAATGGAGAGAGAAAAGAGGCAATCACCGGTCTCCTTAGACACACGAAAAGGAGCGTAATTGGTTAGACTATCCTCCTCTAAAGATTCATTAGAAAAAGATAGCCGGAAACGATGCCCGGCTACCTGATAGAAAAAATTGTTCTTCAAAATAATGAATATCTATATATTTCTTAAGGGAGATCAGGTTTTCCCAGATTGAAAAAGTAACTCCTACCTGCTTTAAAAGAAATTGGGCCTTCTCTGTCTATAGTCTTATAGATATAATTTGCCTGTGTAGAAGTGGTCATTTCTTCATCGTAAAAACTAGTTACAAATGTAAATGTTTTACTCGCTAAGTCTCCTGTAGGCAGAATAGGGATAAACAAATCAAAATCAAGCCCATTCAAGTTCGTTAAAAGATCGTTCGGTATCTGTACACGCGCGACATTTATGGTTCCTGCTGTAGTCAACGAAGTAGCATCGAGGTCTTCTAGAAAACCATCAATAGGATTAAAGATGCTCTCAAACCCCAGTGGCTCTTCAGGTAAACTGGGATCTCTCACACCCATGCTCAGTCTGTAAAGTCTAGCTAATTCAGGTGCATCAGGACTTTCTACATGTACTCGAATCACAGAGGTAAGGTGTTTAAAAGAGAGATCTACCGCATTAGATCCTCCACTCTCTATCGACACATTCTCCGCCATTGCTTTCATAAACATATATTGGCCCGCATGTTTAGAAGACTCATCAAGTATGGATATATATCCATTAGTAGCATAGGCACCCCGCAGCGAAACACTCCATTTCCCACCACTATTTTTCGTCCAACCTTCGGCAGGATATAAACTATAGACAGTATAATTCCCTTCAGGCACTGTACCATCACCTTCTACAATCTCAAAGTCGGACGTATTCAACTTATCGATCTCTTTACCATCCACATCCGTAGGGACAACTGCTCGATAAATTAATTCTATTGGTTCCGATTCAGGGTTTGCATTATCAACAAATAACACTTTTACACGGTCGCCGTTATGCCAATAAAATCTCTCACCATTTGCAACAAAGTCTTCATAATCCTCTATAACTCCAGCTCTAATACCACTTTCAGGATTGTTCTCGGTGAATTTTCCAAAAGTTCCTAGTATTGTTGGCGTATATCCCTTCACCCCTGGCTCTAACGGGGTAATATCTTCATTGTCACACGAAATAATTAGGAATAGTGTGAAGATTCCGATTAGATAAAATATTTTCTTCATTTCAGTTTTTTTGATCATTATAAATTCATTATCCTTTTTACTGCAATAAATCTGTAAACAACTAGAATACAAACTTATTACCAATCGGGTTCAAAGTCACTTCCGCTCGCAACCAGTACAGGTTGCTCCATTTCCATTTCAATCACTTCGATTGCGGGCTTTTCATAAGCCACTTCCACTTCACTTTGTGGATTGTTCTGAACTTGATTTTCTTTCATTGTCTTTTTTTTATTAGTTAAACATTACTTACTATCTGTCAATTATATTTGCTGTGAAACAAGATACTGCCACAGGAAGCATCTGCGACGTATGCGATTAGAACAAAAAGAACTCCGATTAGTTCACAAAAATAAACAAATAAATTGAATAAAAAAGACAAATATATAAAAAAAAGTACACCTCAAAGTAAAATCGTGAAATATTTCCCCATCAGGTCGTTTTTCCCAGTATCTTATCCATAACCCAATTGGCACGGGTAGCCGAAATGCCGGTGCTGACAGGCTCTACCCCACGGCCGTTCAGGTAGTTGACAATACTTTCGACAAGATAATACTGGATATTCTCCGGATTATCTTCACGAAACTCCTGTATGCCTGCGGCTGTATCCAGGAGAATGGGCGTAAAATCGAAAGTGGCGAAGGTAAGCCTCCCTTTTGTGCCGGTTATATCAATCAGGTCGGTACGGCTGTTTTCAGGTGCAACAAAACTCCAGCTTCCGCTGCCCGTCACGCCGGACTTGAAGCGGAAAGCAGTGGTCAGACTGTCTTCTACCTCATATAACCCTGCCACATTATTAGTAAAGCCGTATACATCCGTAATCTCTCCAAAGAGATAATCGAGCAGATCAAGTTGATGGGATGCCAGATCGTAAAAATACCCTGCACCGGCAATATCTTTTTTCACCCGCCATGGCAGGGTTTCCCGGTTGTAATCTTCCTTATAAGGAGGAATGGCGAAACGTATCTGTACTGTAGAAATACTCCCCAGGAATCCCTCTTCGATCAATTGTTTCACTCTTAGAAAATAGGGTAATGTGCGGCGATAATAAGCTACAAAACAAGGTACACCGGTCTCTCGGGAGACACGGTTTATTTGTAGGCACTCTTCGTATGAAGCGGCCATCGGCTTCTCCACATACACGGGTTTACCGGCCTTCATGGCAGCTACCGCATATTCGACATGTGAACCCGGAGGAGTAGCTACATATACCGCATTTACTGCGGGATCGTTGATCAGGTCGTTGGCATTATCGTACCACTTCCCTATCCCATGCCGACGGGCATAATCTTCCGCTTTCTGGCCATCACGTCGCATCACTGCTACGACATCTGATCCTTCTACCTTTCTGAAAGCAGGGCCGCTTTTTTTTTCGGTGACGGCGCCACAACCGATAAATCCCCAATATATCATAATTTGATGTGCTAATATGACTAATGTGCCAATGTGAATAATATGCTAATGAATCTGGTAATTTGTAATTTGTAATTTGTAATTTGTAATTTATAATTTGTAATTGTCAATTAACCGTTTCCGCCTTTTTACGGGCAAGAATACCCAATACAACAATGGCAGCAAAAGCAATCCCAATATACAGAAATACGGAAGATACACCATCTGTCTGACCATAAGAGTGCATCCCGCTAAGGAAATAGTTTACTCCGAGAAAAGTCATCAGGACGGAGGCGAAAGCAAAAACTGATAGCAGGTTAAAAAGCCACAGATTGTTCCATTTCTTCACCAGGTGTAAATGGGTCACCATGGAATAGACTACCACGGTGATCAGCGCCCAAGTCTCCTTGGGATCCCATCCCCAATACCGGCCCCATGACTCATTCGCCCAGACGGCCCCAAGGAATGTACCGGTAGTCATCAATACTACTCCCACCAACAACGACATATTATTGATGATACTTAACTCCTGAATGCGGAAAGATAAACGCGGACTATCCTTCGTAAAAGCCATTATAGAGAGATTAGTGATACCGAGCAGGAAGCTGATACCGAAAAATCCGTAGGCAGCCACGATCACAGCAACGTGAAACATCAACCAGGGCGACTTCAATACCGGTACCAGTGTATTGATCTGCGGATCCATCCAGTTGAGGGCAGCTACAAACAGGATAACTCCACCAAAAAGCGTGGCAAGTGCACGTGTGAGTGTACTTTTCCGTCCAAAGATAAAGCCGGCCAGTACCGTAGCCCACGACACATAGACCATAGTTTCATAAGAATTACTCCATGGTGCATACCCCGAGATATACCATCTCATCCCCATGCCAAACATGTGACAAAGGAACAACAACATGATACCCACGGTCAGGGCCATAGCCACATAACTCTTCCATCGCTTTTCGCGCAACAATTGCATCAAGGCGATAACAAGCAGTAATCCTCCACAGATAAAATAACCGACTTTCACACGGTTAAAGAGATCCATCTTGTTATAGCGGAACTCCGCCTCCAATTTCTTCGGATGAATCAGAGAGGCTTTATCATTAGCCAACTGGTATGACGCGATCACATCCAAGGCTTGGTCGGCTTTGGACCAGTCACCATTTCCCAGCGCTTGCCTTACTTCCTCAAGGTACTGTTCGAACGACCGGATAATGAAGAGCGAATCCGTTTCTGAAAAAGCGGAAAAATCATCACCCGGTGCATACCAGGTATGGGACGGATCCTTCGGATCGGGGTAGATCCCAAACAGAGTATGGTTCAATAACTGATAGAGAATACTCACTCGTTCATCGAGTTTGACCAGTTCTTTTTCAGAGAACATTCTCTTGTCCGCCGGTTTATGATAAATCTCCTGCAATTGGGGTAGCAGCCTGTAATTTCCCTGCTGGTCGAAAAGATGATAATAGGGTACATATTCTTCGGGCAGGTTATAACGTCTACTGACTTCTTTATCGGATAAGACGATGAATGGCACCTGCATCCACATCTGCGGCATAGCAAGTATACCCAGCAAAAACTGATCGGAATTGAGATCGCCGAATGTCTGTTCTTTATGTACTTTGCGGAGAATCTCTGAAGAGAAAGTATTCATCGGCATAGTACGTCCCCGGAATTGTACCGGCAACTTACCGAACCGGGCCGCATGCTCCGTCGGTATCCTGTTATGCTGTACCGCGTCGTCTATCAGACCGTCAGGCATTTCCTGTGAATAGCTGTATACAGCTGTCAACACAAAGATCGTAACGAGTGCACCTTTCCGGACTTCCTTTAATTGCTGCTGCAACTTACGGAATCGGGAATCAGGCATAAAAAAGATAAGGATAAAACCTGCTACGAGCATGAGATAGCCGGCATATGTCACAGTACGTCCCGCCACATCCCTGTTCACCGAGAGGATGGTACCCATCTCATCCTGATCGTACGATGCCTGAAAAAAACGGTATCCCTTTACGTCTAATACGTTGTTCATAAACACTTTTTCCTCGCGTACCTCTCCGTCGACATGTACCAGCAGATCGCTCTCGTAGGAGGAAGGGCTCTGCGATCCGGGATAACGGATTAACCTGAAATCCTTGAGTTCCAACACAAAAGGCAAAATTTCCGTCTTTACTCCTTTGGAGGTATGCATTACCATCTGGTCAGTTTTCTCACCTTCACGGATATGTACCTGTCCTTCTTTCCCAAACAGGAAAGTGGTCAATGCTCCTAAAAGAATAACCACAAGGGCACAGTGGATCACCACCATGGCCCATTTTTTTCTTTGGATAAAATTACGACTGAAAAGAATCAGTATAAAATTCATCACCAGCAGAAATTGAAGGAACAAAAACAGTGGTGAATAATAGACCAGCATCTTGGCAGCCTGCGCCCCCATCCATTTTTCGATAAAAGTAGCTGTTGCCAAACCAATCGCATAGATCAGCAATAACACGATAGAGGCTTTATACGATGAGAGAAAACGTATTAATTTTTCCATAGTGATTTTTGACAGGGATGTTTATTTTAGTTTATTTAGCAAAAAATGAGTGAGGGATTGATTCCCTTCACTCATTTTTATTTATGCAGCACTATCTATTCGTCATGAAGGATAGTCTCACGCTTCTTCCCACTGTTTACGAAGTAATTCAAGGGCTGCCGGCACTACTATATTACGATCTCCCTGAGCACCGCATTCAAAGCTGACATACTTGTCGTATCCAAGCATCTTGAGCCCTTTAAACCCCTTCACATAGTCATCTGCATCACCATCTTCTCCGGGCATGCTGCGCCGTTTACGGCTGGCCATATGCACGTGTTGCAGGTAATCTCCGGCAGAAAGGAAGGCAGCCATATCGCAAGTCTCTTCCCAGGTCATGTGCCAGAAGTCACCCAAACATTTCACTCCCGGATTATTTATATCACGGCAGATAGAAGCGGCATCAGCCACCTGACGGAGATAGAATGCCTCCTTGCGGTTCAGCGGCTCGAGAATAACAGTCGTGCCATGTTGTTGTGCAAAAGTGCCCATCTCGTCAAACTGCTCACAGAGGAAATCGCGTGTCTCCTGCGTGTGGGGCATCACCGGAACCTGGCTGTTAAAAGCAGGTACAATGATTACACCTACTGATTCGAGTTCACCTGCGGCAATCATCAGTGCTTCCATCGTATCACGGCATTGTTTCCGGATCTTCGGATCGGTAGAGAGGATAAAACCATCAAAACCGGCACAGACGGCACTCACTTTTATATTTCGCCCTTTGAGAGCGTCTTTCATCTCCTGTAATCTCGCAAGCATAGGTTTTCCGTGAGGTTCAAAGCCCACTACACCATGCTTTTCCATGAAATCGAACTTCTCATTCAGGTTGGCTCCGGGAGCGGTTCCCTCCTGAAAAGAGATATTCAGTTTCGCCTTACTCTTAGAGCAAGAGTCTCCCTTTCCGTTTGCCGAAGCAAACGAGGTACATCCGCCTATGGCCACAGCTGCTGAACCGGCAAGGGTTGTTTTTAAAAATCTTCTCCTGTCGAGTGTCATAATCGCAATTTTTTATTTTCCACTTCCCGGTACGGGTACCGTAAATCCGGACATATCCATTTTACCGATATTCAGGTCGGCGGGAGTGTAATCAAGCGGAGCAGCAGTCATGGCATCCCAGGTCACTTGCTGTCCGGTATAGGCTGCTTCACGCCCCATGATTCCAGCCATATTCGACACAGCCGTTTCAGATGCCTGTTCGATTGGTTTGTTACCCCGTATGCAGTTAATCAGATTGACATGCTCCAGGGTATAGGGATCCGTTTGCTGGAAAGTGGCCTTTTCAGCCTCACTATCATATTGCCAGATCACATTGCCGGCAAGATCCTTAATCACATGTCCACCATTGCTCGACCATGATCCTTTCGTTCCCTGGATAAATTCGCTCACGTTGTTGGCACAACCATTGATCTGGCGACACATACTGTGCATATGAATACCGTTCTCCATGGTGAAGTCGATACTGAAATTATCGTACTGGTCACCCGTCACACGACGTTGGCGTGAACCAAAACCGACTGCACTGACAGGTTTCAATCCGGAGAACCAGGTAAATACATCAATATTGTGGACATGCTGCTCCACGATATGGTCTCCCGACAGCCATTTCCAGTTCACCCAGTCGCGTACCATAAACTCGAAATCGTTCCATTGTGGTTGACGGTCGCGATACCACAACTGAGACTGGTTCCAATAAACCGTTCCACCGGTAATTTCACCAATAGCGCCATTCATGATTTGTTTGAATGATTCCACATAGCCGCGCTGATGGTGGCGTTGCGTTCCGGTAACTACGGATAAGTTCTTGGCCTGCGCTTGCCTGGCGGCAGCTACAATGGTACGATATCCTGCCGAGTCTACACAGATCGGTTTTTCCAGAAAACTATGTTTGTTTTTCTCTACCGCATATCTGAAATGTTCAGGACGGAAGAAAGGAGGAGTGCAGTCGATCAGTACGTCGATATCGCTATCGATCACCTGTTTATAGGCATCCAATCCCACAAAGCGTTTATCGGCAGGAATATCGATATTTTTTTCGTCCTTCAGTTTCTCTGCCAGCTTGTCGACCTTGTCCTGGAACACATCACCCAAAGCGACGATAGTCACGCCATTGGCTGCATTCAAGAAGTTCATGGCTGCTCCCGAACCACGTCCACCGCAACCTACAACACCTGCTTTCAGTTCTTTTCCGTCAGTTGCCAGGTCAGGAAGCTCGGGAATATAATAAGTACCAGGCTCTCTCAAAGGTACATTACCTTCTTTTCCTCCACCACTACAGGATGTCAGAAATCCTGCGGAGCCAGTACCGATCACTCCGACTGCACCTGCTACGGCAGAGGCCTTCAGAAAGGATCTTCTGGTTACACTGTTTTCTTTTTTCATTTCTTTGATTTGTTTTAGATTATTGATTTGTTAATTGTAGAATCGTTAATTATCCTTCTTATTTAGGCACCTAATCACTAAAATCAGCTTCACATACTACACGGAACCCGATCCCTTTTATATCGGAATACCACCAGATACTCTTCGGTTGTTGCGGATCCGTCCTCAACCATACATCATGTTGCGTATGGCTACGGCCCGCACTCCGCACATCGGCCGCATCTGAGGAATAGAGTCCTCCACGTACCGCCCATTCTTCACCTTCAGTCACCCGGGGATTATGGGTAACTCCGGACCGCTTGGCATATGCTTGCGGATCATATTTATCGGATGTATACTCCATCACATTCCCCAACATATTCTTTAAACCAAAAGGATTGGGCATTACTTCTGAGGGTGGTTGTGTGCGCCCGTCACTATTTTTGTCATAGATTACATACGAGGTGATACCTTCGGTCTTCGGTTTGAAAACATTACGCATAAACCCCTGATCTGAAAACTCTTTCGGGCTACCGGGGAAGAAGTAAGGTGTTTCAGTTCCTCCTCGGGCTGCATATTCCCATTCAGCCTCGGTAGGAAGACGGTATTTCTTGCCCGTCTTTTCAGATAACCACTGGCAGAATGTTTCGGCAGCATAATGGGTCATTGTAATAGCAGGACGGTCACCTTGTCCCCACCCCTGGTCGGGATAGCCGAATGGAGGCGTAGGACCTGATATGGCGTCTACTCCCATTGCATTCAGGTTGTTCGCATATACCGTTTCAGGAGGAGTACGCCCTTCACTCATCGTTTCTGCGTAGAATGTCCAGTACATATCCCAGGTAGTCTCTACTTCAGCCATAAAGAAAGGGCTCAGGGAGACCTCATGCTGAGGCGATTCGTCCGGATTGCGGAAAGGTTCTTTTTCCGGACTTCCCATCTTGAAAGTACCACCAGGGATTGCGATCATCTCAAACGAAACTGCCGTACCGGGAATCTGCTCTGTATAATTGGCAAAACCGGTGACCACCGCCGGCTCCTTATAAAACAAGCTGGTATCTGCTGCTGCAGCTCCGGTCATGCCGGGAACGCCAACCATCTGCCCATGGGAATAGTTCGGGTTGTAATGCCCTACATCCAAATGGCAACTGATACACTGCAAATCGAGCTTTTCCGCATTCTCCTCATAATAAAGATGTGCCGTAATACCATCATCGCTGATTCCTTGTGGAAAGAGATTTTGGTGACATTTTACACAAGACTCGTTAGGAATATATTTCACAGCATGTTCCAATTCCGATTTTCTGTCCCAGTCGATCTCTGCAGGATCCTTGGTAAGGTATCCCCACAAATCACGCACACCCAGCGATATCTTTGCCGTATAATGCGCCCAAGTGTCGTCTTTAGGCGGAAGATGGCAGTCTACACAGTTGACCATCACTCCACTTGAGTTGTTCACATGGACCGACAACATCCAACTTTCTTCTGCATGAGGATGCACGTGGCACATCATGCAGGATTCATTCGTGGAAAAATAGACTGAAGTCTGGTACAGGGCTGCAACAAAAACAATTCCGATGAATATTCCGATGAGAAGGAAAAAACCTTTCCGTTGATGCAATTTTTTACCTGTTCTCTGTTCCCTCCTGGCACGTTTCGACATTGTAGTTCCTGATAAAAAGTTTTAAATTATAGTTTTTATCTATATATTGCTATTATTTGCCAATAAAAGTACGAAATTTTATTCTATTTAAAAAAATGAATCTATAAAAAGTACTTCTTTGACAAAAATTATCTTTACTCAATCCATTTAAACCATTTTGTATGGTTATCCTTGCTTGCTTCTACCATCGTTTCCACAAATTGCATTCCCCTGACTCCGTCGTAAACGGATGGGAAATCGGTAATGTGCCCATTGGGGACTTCCCCGTTTCTCTTAGCCATTACAGTTAAAGCAAAGTTCCGGTAAATATTGGCAAATGCTTCAATAAAACCTTCCGGATGTCCTGCAGGTGTTCTGGTATTCCATTTGGCAATATCGCTCAGGAATTCGTTATTCCCCATATAGAGTTCTTGTGTGGGTTTATCTCCCCATCTCAGGATCAAACGATTCGGGTCCATCTGCCTCCATTCCAATCCGCCCTTATCTCCATACACACGAATACGGATATTATTGGCTTCGCCAGTAGCGATTTGAGTAGCCATCAGCACACCGGTCACACCGTTCTCCAGACGGAGTAACGAAGCACCGTCATCATCCACAGGACGTCCCTCCACATAAGTCTGCAGATCGGCACATACTTCCTGAACTTTGAGTCCCGTCACATATTCGGCAAGGTGCCAGGCATGGGTACCTATATCTCCCATACAACCTGCTTTACCGGTAGTGTTGGGATTTGTTCTCCAGCCGGCGTTATTTCCTCCTTGTAATTCAATACGCTGCGACAGCCATCCCTGTGTATATTCCACATACACTTTTCTGATCCTGCCCAATTCACCGCCGGCAATACGTGCCTTCGCCTCTTTAACGGCAGGATAGCCCGAATAGACATGTGTGAGCGCCAGTACCAGTCCGGTCTCCTCTACCTTTTCCCTTAGCTTCACCGCCTCTTCGAGGGAGAAGGTGATCGGTTTGTCAAGTACCACGTGAATGCCTCTCTCCAGTGCCATCATGGCCGGTTCAAAATGCCATTTGTTGGGGGTTACGATGGTCACAAAATCCATCCGTTCTTCTTCAGGCAGCTCCATTTCACGTTCAAACATTTCTTGGTAGTTGTCATAAATCCGATGATCCGGAAGAAAATATTCCCTTCCCGAACTTCTTGATATTTCCGGATCAGCACTGAAACAACCACAGACCAGTTCGATCAGGTTATCCATAAATGCTGCACGACGGTGTATGGCTCCGATAAAGGCATCGCTCCCACCGCCGACCATGCCCATTTTGAGTTTTCTTTTCATGAAAAAATGGTATTAACTAATAATTAGTAAAAAATAAATCCAAATTTACATCTTTTTATCGAACGGACAAAATAAATATAATCAATCGGATAAAGCCGGAAATCTGTCCTGTCCTGAGATAAGTTGCCACAAGATGTAAATCAACTCATAACAGGACAGAATAGTTGAAAAATAATTAGTCCATTCCCGGATTTTGAACCAGATTTGGATTACGACGAATTTCATCCTGATGGATAGGGGCAAAATACATCTTATCCAACCATTTCCGGTTCTCACGACTGGAGAGATCATTTACATAATAGTAGTAATCATATTTCTCTTCATTGTGAATATACGGTTTATAAGATGTCTGACCCGGTTTCAGGATACCTTCTACAATAATCCCCGTCAAAGGTTTATTACCTGCTTCCGGAGCGATCATCCAACGGCGAACATCAAAATAACGATGTTGCTCATAGGCGAATTCTGCACGACGTTGCTGACGCAGGAAATCACGCATATCGGCCTGGGAAAATTGTTTTCCACGGGCAGCCAGGGTAGATCTGGTATCTTTCAACTCAATACGTCCGCGCAAGATATCCAGCCACTTTGCCGCTTCCTCCAATTCATTCAATTCAATACTTGCTTCTGCAGCGATGAGGTACATTTCGGCCAAACGCATATAAACATGCGGTACGGTTTGCCTGAAATACTGTGCATCAACGGAAGTGTCGATCAATTTCTTCTCGTAATAACCTGTCCATGACCCGTTCCAGTCTTCGATAGGTCCCTGACGGGTATCCACACCCCACATCGAGCGGCGGACAACTCCATCACGGTATTCAATTTGCACATCACCGTCGGTCACTTCATATTTACCTGCCTGCAGGGTTCCCAGAGGAGTAGGATCCAACGTGGCGGCATCAGCCGGACGCGGACGTCCCCAGGTATTCCCGTCGGTAGCTACAGTGGCATAAAAACGAGGTTCACGACCATTATAGGGGTTTCCTTTCTGGAATTCTCCGGGTTTAGTCATCCCTTCCGGCATAGTCCCATCCTCGAATTCAAACGCCATTACCAGATCCTGTGTTGGCGTAGTTCCTGCCCAGTTATGATAACCATTCGGCCCATGCCATAATCCCATATTATTCGCAGCTCCAATAGAAGTGTGATAATTACGGACAAACATTTGCTCGCTGTTTTGAATATCTGTCATGATAGCTTTGAATTTCTCAGCCCTTTCAGTATTGATGCCTCCCCTGCAATCGATCAGTTCAAATGGACCATCCTCAATCACTTTAATTGCGGCATCCCTGGCGGCACGATAAGTAGCCATACGATCACCGTCGAATTGATTAACAGCCAAGGTATTTACCGTGCGATCCGCATACAATGGGCTGGCAACATGCAATAAAATACGGGCTTTCAATCCGGTTGCCACGAACTTGGTTAAACGTCCCCATTCCCCTGAACCAACGGTTTCAGGAAGATATTCTTCAGCCTTTTCCAGATCGCTTACGATAAATTCCAGACATTCGCGCATGGTATTACGGGGTTTTTTCATCTCTTCTACCTGGTCAAGAGAGAAGTCTTCAGTGACAATAGGTACCCCTCCGAAGCCACGTATCAGTTCATGATACATATGTGCACGCATATAATAGGCTTCACCTTTCATACGATTCAGGTTAAATCCAACCTTTTCCGGCACATTGTCAATGTTATTGATGATAATATTGGCATAACGGATACCTCTGTATCTATTTACCCATCTAAATGGATTGTTATTATTGTCATACCATTGAAGGTTGGTCTGTGAAATAGAAGCAGCTTCAACAACATCTTTTTGCCCGTAATTATGGGTAAAGTAAGCATCGTCAGTCAATCCGTCCAAAGAATGTTCTTGCGCACCCGGATGTATGTTATTGTATAAATCATTTACAAAAGCTTGCGTCAGAGCAGCATCGGTAAAGACCATCTGCTCCGTATAGGAAGTAGAAGGTACGATATCCATAAAGTCCGAACAAGAATTGAGGACAATGGCAAATCCCAAAACGATGGTGGTTATTATTTGTTTTATATTTCTCATAATCTCTTATTTTTAGAATGTTATAGATACACCGGCATTCCATATACGACGCTGTGGATATTCGCGACCCGTATCATTGGCTTCCGGATCCTGCACTTTTACATTGTCTATTGTAAATATATTCGTACCATTTACATATACACGCAAATCCTGGATTCCTGCACTGCGGACAGCCGGAAAATTGAACGTATATCCGATTTCCATATTTTTCAGACGCAGATAGTCGGTTTTGAACTGATAGTAAGTGTTCTTCTGGTCTGTTCCCTGTTTCGCCCAATATTCATTCTCGCGGTTATAAGCACGCGGATGTTCCACCATGGGGTTCTCTTCTGTCCAGCGGTTTTCGTACATAAACTTATAGTAGTTTCCGGCTTCACCGGCTCTTTCACGCCAGATATAAGTAATACCGCCTGTGGCTCCCTGGAACAATGCCCTCAAATCGAAGTTTTTCCAACGAAGCCCGGTAGTAAGACCGAATACAAAGGGTGGCCTGTGGTTTTTGTTGGAACGTACACGGTCATTCGCATCAATTTTCTTATCACCATTTACGTCTACAAATTTGATATCCCCGGTACGTGCATTGGGCCAATGCGGATAGCTGTCCAGTTCTTCCTGTGTATTGAATACACCGTCGGCAATATACCATAACTCGGTATCTACACGTTTTCCGGTTCTTTTCTGATAATCGGGTATACCGGGTGTTTCATCCCAGAATAACAGTTTATCTTTTGCATAGGTCATATTGAAAGAAACATCATATTCCACTTTACCAGCCCTGTCTGTCCAGGAAATTAATCCTTCTATACCTCTGTTCTCCATTTCACCGATATTTTCTCTTGGAAGGGTAATCCCTGAGATCTGAGGTAATGAAGCGTTTCTGTAAATCAACATATTGGTACGCTTATGGTAGAAAAGGTCGGTCTCAAGGCTTAATCTGTTATCTAAGAACTTGAATTCGAGACCAAGGTCATAGGTTGTCCCTACCTCCCAGGTAATATTGGGATTGGGAGTACGCGTCGGATACAATGTCTTCTGGAATGTTGTTCCAAACATATATTCAGTACCGAAACCATAAGTATTCAGGTATTGAATAGATCTGTCGAGATTTCCATCGGTATCCAACAGGTAATCGCTACCGGTTTGGGAGACAGAACCACGCAGTTTAAAGTAGTTGATGAAACTGAGATTTTCCTTCCAGAAATCTTCCTCTGATGCACGCCAAGCGGCAGATACCCCCGGGAAGAAACCATATCGTTTATCTTTTGGGAAACGGTAAGAACCGTCGTAACGGAATACAAATTCTAACAGGTATTTTTCGAGATAGTTGTAATTCACACGCCCAAAGTAGTTGATACGGCTTTCTTTCCAGGAATACCCTTCGGTTTCCATATCGGTTACCGAACCATTATTGATTTCATCCAATGCATCCGAAATAAAGTATTTACGGGTTGCCCTTACCCTTCGCCATTCGTTACTCTGCGCTTCAACTCCAAGGGTCGCACCAAAATTATGGGCGCCAATAGAATGATCATAGTTGGCTACCAAGTTGGTCATCCAGTCCGTTTGCTCGTCTCTTCTCTCTTCCAACACCGGTTGAGAAACCCCTTTTAATGAAGGTGTCAACGTATGTTCCGGGTTACCATCCCAGGTATAGAGGGTAAATGGAGTTTCAAAACGACGCCGGTTATTGAAATGTTGGTCATACGACGCAGTCCCTATAAGTGATAGCCTTTCGACGCCCGGAACTTTTAAAGTCGCTCTCAATGTATTCTGGATATAATATGCTTTGTGAAGGTCTTTTCCGGTTGCAGGAGTAGCACGTACTACCGGGTTATCTCCGTATTCAATGTCCGGCCCCGGTTCCCCGCTTGGCCAATAGGCGGGCAAGATGGGTTTACTACGTACCATGGAACTGAAGATATCTGTTGCTCCACGTGCCGGATAATTGGTCACCTGCAGTCGATTCACGTTACCATAGGACACATCAAAGTAATCGTTTATTTTCATATCCAGATTGACACGTGTACTGTACTGATCGTAGCGATTCGCTGAATTCTTATAGATACCATCTTCCCCGTTAGCAGCCAGGCTGACGAAAAACTTGTACCGGTCGCTTCCCCCGGTTATGCTCACATCATGGCGATACATGGGAGAAACATCTTTAATTGTTTCTCTATACCAGTCTGTGTCGGGATGCCCCCATGGATCTGAACCGTCCTGCCATAATCTCAGATCTTCCTGAGAATAGCGTGGCTCACGTCCGGAATATTTATCAATCTCATTGACCATCGTAGCATACTCAAAAGCATTGGCTAACTCGGGGACACGTGCGGGCTGCGAAAATCCCATATTTCCGGTATAAGTAATTGTGGGCTTTCCTTCTTTCCCCCGTTTGGTGGTAATCAAAATAACCCCATTGGCGGCACGAGAACCATAGATAGCCGCTGAGGCATCCTTCAACACCGACATGGATTCAATTTCATTAGGGTTGATACGATTCAATCCTCCTGCACGTCCGGGTACTCCGTCGACTACAATTAACGGATCTTTAAATCCAAGTGAGTTCGTACCACGGATATGAATGGTAGTTCCGCCGCCTCCGGGTTCATCTGAACGTTGATAACCGATTACCCCCGGCATACGACCCACCATAGCATTGGAAAGGTTAGTAGTGGGAGATACCTTGAGTTCATTACCGGACACACTCGCCACAGAACCTGTTACGGTCACTTTCTTCTGTACACCGTAACCGACGACAACCAGTTCATCGAACATATGTGTCTCTTCTGCCAGGATTTGATCTATAACGGTTTGTGTTCCCACGGTGACTTCAGAGGTAACATATCCGATATACGAAAAAACCAGAACGGAACTCTCTCCAGGCACCTCTAATGAGTATTTACCATCAATATCCGTTACAGTCCCAGTAGTAGCAGCATTTTTTACTACTACATTCACACCGATCAAAGGCTCCCCGTTCACATCGCTTACGGTTCCCCTTACGGTCTTTTGCGCCGATACGGAAGCCGCAAACAACACAAAAAACAGGCACATTAAAATTTTTGATGAATGTTGTTTCAATTTTGTTTTCATTTCATTTACAGTTAATGTTTCATTCATGCTTCAGTGATTTAAATAATTAGAAAGAATTAATTTTCTTAATGACTAATTGATTACATCTTTTCAGGTAGAAAAGGTCTCTGATCTATCTATCCATAGGCAAAAAAATTAATGAAGTTTATACAGATTTACTCTTACTGTTTTCTCTGAACAGCGCAACAAACCCGACCAGGATGACAACAGCCATAATAAAGGGTACGATCCAGACAGATACCCAATTATATGCACCCTGGGCAGTAGTATATTGATGTACTACATTTCCCGCAACCAGTGTTCCAAGATACTTTCCCACACCATAAGTGGCAAAGGCGATCAGTCCCTGTGCCGAATTCCGCAATGATGACGGAGCCTTTTCATCCACGAACAGTTGTCCGGAAACAAAGAAGAAGGTAAAACAGAACCCGTGAAGCGGTAACACCGCATAAATGAATCCGGTTTGCCCCGTATGCGCTCCAAGGGCAAAAAATCCATACATCAGTACCCACGCAACAATAGCGGCAACAATACTCCCTTTGTAACGCAACTTAAGGAAGATAAGAGGGAAAGCAAAGAGGAAGATTACTTCGGCAACCTGCCCCATACTCATGGCAGCAGCGGCATTATTGATCCCTACGTTGACTATGAAAAGATTGGTAAAGGAATCATAGAAAGCAAGTGGAATACAGGTCAGGGCCGAGAATACCAACAGTACCAGAAACGACCGGTCTTTGGTAAGTTTAAAGGCATCGAAGCCGAGTATCTGCCCCACAGTCACCTTTTCAGCACGTTTTTCAGGTGCCTTGTATGGCAGTATGAAAGCATACAAACCGGCCAGAAAAGATATACCGGCGGCGATAAGGAAAGGGGTCGACAACGTTTCCAGGTTCATCGAACTGATCAGTATTCCGGAAACAATCCATCCGAACGATCCGAACAACCGGATACGGGAGAATTCTTTCGACGGTTCAAGCAGGTTGTCAAAAGAGATGGAATTGCACAGCGACATAGTAGGCATGAAACAGATGCTATACAACAACAGTACAGGGAAAAACAATGAAAAGTCATTAATTTGGGTCAACCAGACCAATAACATTGCTCCTACTATATTTAAAAATGCCAGGACCCTGTTGGCGGAGAAGAACCGGTCAGCAATCATCCCCACGATTACAGGGGATATAATGGCTGCTATGGCAGCGGTACTATATGCCAATCCGATCTGAACTCCCGTAAAATGAAGTGTTTGTCCCAAATAAGTACCCATGGTTACATACCATGACCCCTGAATAAAGAACTGAAAGAACATCATCAGGGATAATTGTGTTTTCTTGTTTCCGTTTCTCATAATTAAATTCATTATCATTAATTTGTTTGTCAGATTAGAGTAAAGTTTCTTTTGACTTGATCGTTCCTAAAAGACAAAACACTCCTAAGCAGCACATTTGCATAGCTACGGCTGCTTGTAGAATATTTTTTCGTATAAGGCATAAAAGGGTTCGGCAAATATTAACAAAATATTTGCCGTCAGGAAGAAAAGAAAAAGAGGCTGAAAAAAAGAGGCTGGAGTTACATATTAAGGAATTACCCACCCTCCCGTTAACTTTAATCAACAAAAAAGAAAGGGTTAAATGTATGCTCGTTCTTCTCATCGAATAAGACTTTATCATTACGGTATTAAAACTTTTCCCCTTTTAAATGGGTATAAAATACACTTATTACGCAAAGAAAATAAAAAAAAATTAAACAATAAAAACATATAGATAAAATTTATCTATATAAATTAATTGTAAATAACATAACCAGAATATTGCCGGCAACCACAAAGCCACTCCGAATGTATTCACCTTCTTTACCTGAAGGATCATAAGCAAACCGACAACCATTCGACTCGATACGGATATACCGTCAAATGAGTTATAAGCGCTGTTTTTCAGCAAAATAATACAGAATACAGGGAATGCACAACGATTGATAAAGATTCGTTTTCCGGAAAACACGGGATGTCTTCCGGATCGGGACAATACAGATCAACCACCCGATCCACCTGGAATAAAACCGAACAGAAAATAACAAATTCGACAAAAGAAACTAACGGATTCCGGATATTATCAGACAAATATATGACAAAATATTTGTTTTTATTAGTTTAATTAAATATATTTGGAGCATCGAATTTAATTTTTTTGATATTAAAGTTTCATTAGTACTTTAATTTATAAATTTCACCTGCAAATTGCTAATATATTAAAACAGACAACCATTCTTTCATTTTCGGGTTTGAATTGAGTATGCATAATGACCGGACTTAATTATAAACCAAGAGGCCGTTCAGGTGTTTTCCGGCTTGTGGAGGTCTGTTTTCTAATCTAACCAGCTTGTGTTTTCTATAAAATTCCTGGTAAGCCTCGATATATAAGGATCAGGCTGCGAAGCAAGTTTTTCAAGTCGTTCCTGTATCGGCCTATCCTCCTTTATTGATTTGTTAGTAACTAACTGCTTTTCAATGATTCTGAAAATATGATTAAGGGCTCCCTGGCTGATATCATCTGCACAAAACAAGTCAAGGAGGGTGATGATGGCATCCGGTGAGACTTCGTCCGCCAATTGCATTCTATATATAATTTCATACTTTATTGCAGGCCGTGCATCTTTGATCAATCCTACAAAACGGGGTTGTTTTTTCGGATCGGCTAAATAGTCGGGAGTGATCAATGAAAGGGCCTTACCGGCAATGTCTTTGTCTTCCGAAGTAATTAATTCTAAAATCCGGAATTCAAATTCAGGAAAATATTTATTCTGCTGTCGGATACTCTCCAACGCAAATAATTGCCGGCTACTATCCCCATTCATCAAATGTGTAATATATTCCGGATCAATTCTCCCTTTCAACAGGTCGTCTATATAAGCTTTCGTTTCACCATATACCGTATGCCATAATGTGTAACAGGTAAATACCGCATCGTCGACAACATATTCTTTCAGCGAAGGGGCGGTAGCGCTTGAATATCCGTCTACCTCAAAGAGTCCATTATCAACCTTCTCTTCCACCGTCAGGTCTTCATAGCGAAGATCCTTTAAGATTGATGCGGTATCGGCCATAATTTCGTCCAGCCTGGCATAATCCTGCGGACCAAAAGGAGTATGGTCTGATTTGGTTAATGGATCATTTTCATCCAACTGTATTCCTAAATAATTGCCGGCCCCATCCCAGAAAATCCATAACCGGACCATCCTACAAATACCTGTAGTACATATATCCTTAAAAAAATAACGTCCAAACCAGATTGTTATCCCATTCTGATCCTGTAATTCTATGACTTTATTATCCGATAAACTATCTTTTGAGTTCTCAAGAAGGTGAGTCACAGTAACACCCTCCATTTTGAAAAAATCTTTTTGGGGAACCTGTAATACCGGACTATCGGGCGGATACTTTGACCCACCCAATAGTACAAAACAAAAAAGAATGAATAATTTAATCCTTATCATAAGGAGGAATATCTATAGTAGTTATTTTTGGCCCCAATGATCCGCCTAGATTATAATTTTGCATATCCTCCACATCATATTTACCCACACCTTTTTCCATCAGCTTTTTCAACTCATTGAGATGGTTATTATAAACACCGCGTGGATTTGTATTGTTCTTTGCAGCTACCGACGCTGCCATGCCTACCACCTCTCCCATTATACCAGTAGTACGCATTACCCTTATAGTTCCTAATGCAACATGCGTCACACTGATATTCCTTCCTGCCATGAAAAGGTTGTCGATATTCCGGGAATAAAGGCAGCGATAAGGTATCGGATAAGGATGAATGGGTTTATGCACAGCAATAGACAAGAACTCATTTTCCGGGAAATGCTCCGTGTTTTTGGGATCCGGATAGTGCAGGTCAATTGTCCATGTAGTGGGTGCAGATGCATCGGGATAAATCACAAAATCGGTCAGATCCTGTTCTCTCAGGATATGATCTCCAAGTAACCGGCGAGATTCTCTTTTACCTGCGACATAGGCGATCCAGTCTAATTTTCGATTGTTATATTTCTCTTTCTCAGCACTGAAATTCTTCAACCACGACCAGTTGGAATAGACCACCAAAAGACCATAATCTCGGATCCGTTCAAATTCATTGATCTGGTCATAATTCATGCCGGTTTCCCATGTCCATTCACCCATAGTCACTTGTTTTACATTTTCGTCGTTAAATTCCACACCGTATTGGAATACCGGAAAATCGACAGGTTGATTTTCTTCTGCCGAATACCATTGCACAGATGCTCCCATGGTCATCTTATCCGGTGTTTCAGGAGCAGTCGGTTCCCCAAACTCATCTTTGGACTCTCGCCCCATCGCGTAATCGGCTCCGGCAAGAAACCCGATTGTCCCGTCGCCGGTACAATCTGCAAACAGGGGAGCGGTAAAGGACAGTTCTTCAGAGGTTTCAATATGCCGTGCGTACACTTCGGTAATAGAAGATCCTTCTGTTTTGACGGCAAACGCCCGATAATTGGTAAAGAGTGAAATATTCTCTTCTGCCAGTACCATCTGCATTTTTTTCTCATCCTCGTAAAAATCCGCCGGCTGGGCATTACCACCGCGCGAAGGGCCAAGTTCCTTGACCACATCACCCAATGCCGGATAAGGTTCTACTTTTATTCTTCCTCCCAGATGGACACGCACTTCCGAACTGTTATTTCCACCAAGTACCGGTCGATCCTGGATGAGTGCAACTTTCAATCCTAACCTTGCAGCAGATATGGCAGCAGTGGTTCCGGCCACTCCACCTCCCACTACCACCAGATCAAAATCACCCGCATGTTGTGGTTCTTCAGGGATATCCAGCATCTGCTTTCTAAATTGGCCCAAAGTTACCAGTTCATTTGGGGGAGGCATATTATCCTGTGTAAAGTAAATGGCATCCACGCGACCATTGAATCCGGTCAAATCCTGCAGGGAAACCACATTATCCTTTTTCTTAATATTCACTGTTCCTGCTTTTTGCCAGTACCACTCATTTCCTGCAGTACCCAATTCCGATCCAACCTTTTCTCCATTTAGCCTGAGTTGGAATTTCCCCGGCCCCTCTCCCTCATACCATGGAGAGGTCCAGTTAAAAGTGCGGACATATACATCGTATTCTCCTGTTGTGGGAAATTCGACAGACATTTCCGCATCAGCTACCGGCACACCCATTCCATGCGCCATCAGGTAGGGCGATCCCATCAGGTCCATAAACTGCTGGTCAACTACCCAACCGCCTTTTTTACTGAAGTTTTCGGCTTCTACCAAAAGGGAGGTCGGTTGTGCCATTACCACATTCGCCACTATCGCAAACAATAAAAATAAACTATATCTTTTCATAAAATCAAGGATTTAGACATAAGAGCCAAGAATCAGGAACTAAGGCATAAGAACCAGGATACAAGACTCGTTCGATTATTTATTTTTGTATAATTATTTATATTCCAACCATGTGTTTACGTTTGTTGCCTTGATAAAATCTCGTCGTGTTACCATTCTATAATGTTTTTTGCATATTTAAATTTAGCGTGGTAATTAATAAGCCATTATTTATCTATAACAAGACCGGTATTTACGGCGCTATTGAGTGCGATCTTATCTTTAAATGATAAATAAAAGATAATTAAATCATTTCAATTTCTTCTTATAAATCAAAAATAATGTGAACGTCAAAATAACAAAGAATAATCCTATACCATAAGAGATTGGTTTGGGTAATGAAAACCCTTCAGGCGCCAGCATGATATAGGTAGTTACTACCGCAGTCATAAACAGGGCAGGAATAAGTGTTATCAGATAGTATTTATTTTTCTTCTGACACAAATATACGGTAATAGTCCATAAAACCACTGCTGCCAGTGTTTGGTTTGCCCAGGCAAAATAACGCCATATCACATCGAAATTAATTTTTGTCAGCAAAAAACCGATGGCAAACAGGGGGATAGTAATCATTAAACGATTTTTAATAGGTTTCTGAGAGGTTTTGAGGAGGTCGGCAATTGTCAGTCGTGCGCTTCGAAAAGCGGTATCTCCCGAAGTGATTGGTGCCGCGACAACACCTAAGATTGCCAATATTGCACCAAATGTTCCCAACAATGAATAAGATACTTCATTTACCACCCATGCTGCATTACCACCCTGTGTTATCATCACATCGTTGAGTCCTTTCAAACCATTGAAGAAACTCATACTGATGGCAGCCCATACCAGAGCTACCACACCTTCGGTTACCATGGCTCCGTAAAAAACCTTTCGCCCCTCTTTCTCATTTTTCAAACAACGAGCCATCAGGGGTGATTGTGTGGCATGGAAACCAGATATCGCACCACAAGCGATGGTGATGAACATCATTGGGAAAATCGGAAGGTTTTCTTTATTGTGATGGAAATTTTTGAAATTCTCTGCGGTCAGTTCAGGCATATGATATCCTTTTACGATTAATGCAGTGATCAGACTGACAGCCATGAAGAGCAGTGCAAACCCGAAGACGGGATATATTCTTCCGATAATTTTATCTATGGGCAGGAGGGTAGCCAATATATAATAGATAAATATCACCCAGACCCAAAAAGTAAAATCGAGTGATTCCGGGGTAAGCCCGGCCAGTAAGCCGGCCGGCCCCGAAATAAAGACAACGCCTACCAGTATCAATAGAACAATAGCGAAAATTCTCATGACCTGTTTGGCTTGTCTTCCCAAATAAATCCCAATTATTTCGGTGATACTCTTGCCATCATGCCTGACTGAAAGCATCCCGGAGAAATAATCATGTACCCCACCCGCAAAGATAGTTCCCAACACAATCCACAGGAATGCGACGGGTCCCCACATCGCACCTGCAATCGCACCAAAAATAGGCCCCAATCCGGCAATATTCAGGAATTGTATCAGGAATACACGCCACCAGGGCATAGGTACATAATCTACCCCGTCTTGCAAGGTGGTGGCAGGTGTAACACGTTCAGGGTCGGCCTTCATCACACGTTCCAGGTATTTGGAATAGAACGCGTATCCCGACAGGAGGACTATTATCGAAATAATAAAGGTGATCATTCAGCGATTAATGATTTAAAATTTGATTTCTAGAAAGTAATACCTGTTCCAGTTGTCCATAGGGAACATCCTGTACGCTTGTTTTATGATCTACGGCCATTACCGCTGCTGCCGCCGCTGATTGCCCGAGGATCATGAATACCGGTTCCATCCGGATGGAGCCGAAAGCGATATGGCTGGAAGAAAGGCAAACCGGTACGAGCAGGTTCGTACATTCTCCTTTCCGGGGTATGATCGAGCCATAGGCTATCTTGTAGGGTTGCCCGGGATGCACCCCGACATCCCCTTCATTCTGTACATATCCCTCCGTTGTTATATAACGTTGCACATTGTGGGAGTCCATGGTATATGAGCCCATACCGACGGGATCGGGCACATGAATCTTTCCGAGCACTTCGTTTTCGGTAGTGACGTATGACCCGACCATTCTCCGTGCTTCACGGATATACAATTGATGCGGCCAGTTGCCGTTACCGGTAAATTCATCTTTGGCCAGGCCCCACTCTTTCATCCTGTTCCTCACCTCTTCGGGAACACGTTCGTCGATCGATACAAAATAGAGCAACCCTTTTTGATAATTTGTGTGATCCTTTATGATTTCTTTGCGCCGTTCATAGGATGCTTCGGGATAGTCATAGTTCATCCCTATGTGATCGGAGCTGAAGGGTCCGTGGTTGTTTGTATCCGTCTTCCTGTTGGGAATCATGTCATATTTGGCAAACCACTCGTTCCATCCCGATTCGAAAACCCTGGCGAGGAGCTCATAACCGGCAGGGTCATACCCTTCAGGTTTCTCAAAAGGCACCCTGTTTTCGGGATGGTTGCTCATGCATAACCTGAAACAATAGGCCTGGATCTTATCGTCACCCGTACAATTGGGTTGTATGGGTTCATCGGAAATATAGGGAAGTAGCCCACTGGATGGATCTCCCGGAACAACATACGGATCGATTGCGGTCTTGAAATAGTGCCCATGGTGAAATACGCCGGCCTGTACACCGTTCCACTCCTCATTGTATTGCGAACAAGGTTCTCTTCCTACCGTATAAGAAACACCGGCTGCCGCCATCAGGTCCCCTTCGTAGGTCGCATCAATAAATATTTTCCCCCTGAACGTCTTACCTGAGAGTGTAGTCATGGATACAATCTTATTATTTTTAACCTCGACGCCCGACTCCCTGTCGAGCCACTCGTCCCTGTAAACCGGAATATTATTCTCCCTGATATAATCCTCAAATATTTTTTCAGCCACATGGGGTTCAAATATCCACATTGTCCTGTTTTCCCCGTCCATTGCCACGGTGCCTTGTCCTTTGTTACCGTATTCGGACTGCTTTTGCCATTTCCATGCCGCGGAATCGTTGTAATGGAGCCACACGCGATGATAAAATTCCCGTGCCAGTCCCCCGATGGCGCTGGTGTTACCGGAGTCGGTAAATCCCAATCCGCCGGAGGTTAATCCACCCAGATGTTTGTCGGGACAGACAATGATGACGCTTTTTCCTGATTGTACGGTCTCGACGGCGGAAATTACGGCGGCCGAAGTGCCCCCGTAAATGATTATATCCGCATTCAATGGATCCTTATTGCAGGATAAAAAGGAAAAAAAGATAACGGATAAGAGTAAAAATAATTTAGTTGTTCGTTTCATAACGTTATTGTATGTTGATGTATAGAAGTTTTTGTTAAACCAAATGAACAGAAAGCAAGCTATAATTCCCGTTCAGTATTGATTTGAATCACTGGTTTTTCCATCAGAGTTCTGCCTTCATTATACCTTTGATTATTAGGAAGTCCTTTCTTCCCGACTCCCTCTTTCATCAATGACTTGAGTTCGTCCAAATGATTATGATATACTTTGCGTGGATTTATACTGTATTTCTTACAGATGGAAGCTGCCATACCCACAACTTCTCCCATCATACCAGTAGTACGCATTACACGAACAGAACCTAAGGAAATATGTGTTACGCTTATATTGCGACCAGCCATAAAGAGGTTATTTATGTTACGCGAATACAAGCAACGATAAGGGATCGGATAACCGTAGATCAATGTAAATTCAGCGACAGCCTTGAATTCATTTCCTGGGAAATATTTGGTGTTTTTAGGATCAGGATAATGAAGATCTATTGCCCGTGTAGTGGTTGCAGTGCCATCCTCCTGAAGCAAATGTCCCGTAAGATCCTGCTCTTTGACAACATAATCGCCCAACAACCGCCGTGATTCACGTTTCCCGGCGATATAAGCCACCCAATCTAATTGGTAATTTTTATATAGCTGATTCCCTTTCAAATCATTCTTCAAAAAACTCCAATTAGAAAAGACCACTAACATTCCATAGTCCCGAATACGTTCAAAATCTTTTATCTGATCAAGATTCATTCCTGTTTCCCAATTCCATTCACCTATTGTGGTCTTTTCACAATTTTCTTCGGTAAAGACAATACCATAATCAAATCTGGGAAAGGAAACAGATTTTTCTTGTTCTACCGAATACCATTGCACAGAAGCCCCCATTGTCATTTTATCCGGTTGTTCAGGAGCCATGCTTTCATGGTATTGATCCCGGCTCTCCCGTCCCATTAAGAAATCGGCCCCAGCCAAATAACCAATCGTCCCATCACCGGTACAATCAGAAAAAAGTGAAGCGCTTACAATTAATTCTTGCCTATTTTCAATATGACGAACTAATACAGAACGGATTTTATCTCCATCCATATCAACTGCCGTGGCTCGAAAATTGGTAAATAATGTAATATTTTCCTCTGCAAGAATAGCCTTTAACTTCTTTTCATCTTCGTAATAATCTGCTGGCCGCGCATTCCCTCCACGCGCAGGAGCAAATTCTTTCAACAGATTACCCAATTCTTCATAGGGTGCAACTTCAATTCTTCCTGCCAAATGAACGCGGATCTCAGAACTATTATTGCCTCCCAATACAGGACGATCGTTTACCAGAGCTACTTTACAACCTAAACGAGCAGCTGAGATTGCTGCACACATTCCTGCGATACCAGCCCCAACAACAACAAAATCATAAGTGCCGCCAGATGGAGCCACAGTAGGTAATCCCAAAGCATTCCGGCGAAAAACTTCCAGTTCTTTTATTGCAGAAGGGGGCATGTCATCTTTTTCTGTTGTAAAGTAAATAGCATCACAGCGCCCATTAAACCCTGTCAGGTCGTGAAGGGTTATCTGAGTTTTTACATCTTTTATATTTATCTTACCTGCTTCCTGCCACATCCACTCAGAACCGGTATTTCCCAATATGACAGAGAGTTTCTTCCCTCCAACAGAAATCCGGAACTTTCCCGGTCCTTCTTTATCTGTCCACGGAGAAGTCCAGTTATAGGTACGCACATATACATAGTAGGTACCTCTTTCTGGGAAAGTAATCTCCGTCATAGCATCCGCTACCGGGCGTCCGAGGCCATGTGCCATCAGATAAGGCGATCCCATCAGATCCATGAATTGCTGGTCAACGACCCATCCCCCTTTCTCTTGAAAACTTTCAGCTTCCACCAAAAGATTCGCGGCATTTAGTGGCAGGGAGATGAGCAACAAAAGCAAGAACAGAATTATATTTTTCCTATGACTATGCGAGAACGGTTCTCTTGCTCGTTTCATCTTTCTTTCATTTATATTCCAACCAGGCTGTTGCTTTTGTATCACCATCAGACACAAAACGGATCCACCGGGCTTCCATTCCTTTTGGAAAAGTATATTTCAGTGTTTCGCCCGGCTTAACGATCAGACTTTCAAAAACCATCCAATCTCCATTACCCGTAGGATCCAGTTCTATATAGAAAACGGTTGGCTGATTCGCTGTATGTGATAAAGAGAGTTCACGTTGATCGTAGAAACCAAATAGGTAGGGATCGGAAGGTATATGCTTTTTCACATCAGTATTTTTCCAAGGTCCCCCCTCTCCTACTGGCTTTCCCAATTGCCAGAGGTCGTCAATTACACCGACCCAGACAGCAGCTTTGCCGTCATCGGATACAATGACATGCGGGTTCTCTTTTCCCTCTTCCGGTGTTACACCTGTCAAAACCATCATTCCCCTGTATGAGGCATAGTCATTGATCTGATAGTTATGGGTGGAGACAGGGCGTATCTTGGCATATCCGTCGGCATTTTCAGCAGGTAATTCATAGAATGTACCAAGGCAATGAAACAAGTCCCGTTCGGTGGCTACTTCACGACAGATACGTAGGAGACCATCATTGGTTGGTCGGTCAAAGGCATTATTACCCAGAGGCAAACGCCAACGACGACCTTTATCGTCCACCACCAATACCGAACCCTCTTCTATTGAAACAACCTGCCGGGGAATGGCAAAGTGGGTACGTATAAAGTCAGCTGTCTCCCTATCCTCTTTACGGATTAGTTCCAGCCTATCACCCATTTCGTAATAACCCGTTTCTACAACCTTTCCATTTTCCAACGTATTAGCCAATATACCCAGGGCACGACGATTATCACCCAAACCATATAAAAGGCCACCCATACGTTCAGACTTGTCCACCGAAGCAAGACCGGTAAAAATATTTGACGCCGCGTTGTTTCTCTGATCCGCGGTACTGTAATTAAAGCTTACCGTCGTGTAGGTATCTTTGTCGGCTTTTACTCGGATCCATTCTCCTTTTTCGTTATCGGCAAAAGCGATATAGGCAGATTTTTCCGGATCTACCATTACGGTTTTCACTTCTACCCACTGTCCGTCCCCTTTTATATCTGCTTCTAATGTGAAGATAACCTTTTGTTTGGCTCCATTACTGATCCAACAGCTACGTCCCTGCCATCCGGCAAAGAGGAAAGGTTCGGAATATTCATTTGCCTTTACATTCTCTTTAGCCCAGACAGCGCCTTCAGCAGTGGCAGGACCCAACTCATCCGGTTTGGAAAGGGAGGTAAACCACAGGTTGGAGTTGGATTGTCCAGGACCTCCAATTCCTCCTTTTGTTTTTCGTGTATTGAGGAACTCCGTTTGCGCCGAGTCATCACAGCCAAAGACTAATCCATCCTGCCAACGGGTAAAGTCGCCGATCACTTTCAGATAAGCGGAACGGGGACGTATACCGGCAGTATTACCGGAAACAAAATTTTCAGGAAAATGCCAGAACATACCGTGCATAGTCATCAGATACTCCGCTTTATTCTCTGTACCTATATTACGGATACGCGGCCATTCCGTATTCCAGCCATGTGCTCCGTCGTAGCTATGGCTTGCCTTTGGAAGGCGATAAAATGTCCATCCCTTATCCGGCTCACGTACGCCCAGGATAACCGATTTATAATCCCAGCCTGTGGCCCAAATAGGATCGAGTTCGGGGTTCTTATTCCCATAAATACCGCCAGGGCCCGTTACTTCAACGAACTGATTGCGACGAACTGTTTTCCAGTCTTTCCCGTCCCATTCAGCCAATACGCCGGCCTCCACATCAAACTGATGAAGTGCTTCATTCCCACTCTCTCCATTATTTGTATAATACATATAGCCTTGTCCGGAGTAAAGACCTTTCCCATGAGCACCAAGGAGGTTGGCACTCGGAACACCGGTTACTGCTTCCTCATTAACATTCTTATTCGGGTTACCATCCTTATACAAAGTCTTTACATGCAACGAGTGTACATCCACTTCGTAAAACCCTTCTTCCATCGTTCCATAGTAGATCTTATTTACCGGATCCGTCAAATGACGTGCGTTACCAGTATGGCGTCCGGGCATGACTTGCCAGGGGATAGTTCTCACTTCGCCTTCTTTAGTAATGGCATATGGTCCGATAAACAATTGTTCCGATTCCTTGTGGATCATCCGGTTTGCAGGAGTTCCACCAATACTTTCTTCCCGCACAATCTGTTTTAAATCCGGGGTAATCTCATAGAGTTTATCCGATGAACCGACCGGACGATGAGGACCATATGTTATTACCCATAAACGGTCGGCCCAGGGAACAACCGCGCCGATCCCGCATTCGGGTTCATTATTGTAGCAAGCCAGATGGGGATATATACCCGATATGGATATCGGTTCAGTCGTATTAATTTTCTTTGCTGTATTACAACTTATCAACAGAAAGACAGGAATAATATAGAATAATCTTTTAAGCATTTCTTTTAAATTTATTTTAACTTCACAAGCGCAAATTACATTATTTTTTCCAAATAGGAGTTATTATAAACTCAAATTTATAATTTTCATAAGGAAGGAGGTATTTCGATAACGGCAATGCCCCCCAAGAATTAACACCACCGACTCCCATCTGTCTATAATCTATTGTAAGTGTGGTTATATCACGCATCGGTACCAATCCGCCATGCTTCTGTGCAGGCAAAACTCCGGTTCCACCATCCAGATCTTCCTGAAAGCAAGGGAGAGAAGAAGCGGAGAACGCTGTGGGAGCTGTCACACGCACCCCCAAACCATCGATATCCGTTAACACCCACCACCGGACATCAGTTTTTGTTCCCGTCTCCTGCGGACGGATATAAGGATGAAACTGCTCACTGACCGTTTGACGGTAAATACCAAGCGAGGCAGAGGTCTTCCGGTCTATATAATTCTCCCATGGCCCACGACCATAGTATTCGATATAAGAATACTCTCCGGGAAGCACCGTCTGCATACCAAAACGGAAGAGCTGCGGCATATCTTTATGTCCATCATCCCCATCCAGCGATTCGCTTACGTGGATATTTCCCTCATAGTCTATCATATAGCACATGGAAAGAGTAGCATAGAGATCTTTTAATTCATAGCTTGCCGTAACTACAACCTTATTCTCTTCATAAGCGGCCGAGAGGTCTTTTAGTGTCATCTCCGGATTACGCCATAGTTCCAGTTTCTGATGTAGCTTAGCACCATAGTCGTTATCTGTCGGTGCACGCCAGAAGTTAGGCTTCAGCGGATATTCCCGGTTTATCAGTTCCTTTCCTTTTACTATCAGGTACTCTATCCAGCCCGTTTGTTTTCCGATCATCACGGTTGAATTGGCACTTTTTATCTCATAATGTGCCAGATCTTCATAGAGTTCCGGTTGCTGTCCCTGTCCCACAGATACAGTCTCTGAAAAATTATACGGACGGATCTCCAGCTGTTCATACGCCAGACGGTGCCCTGCCGGAAGCATTTGTCTGGCACGGGTGAGTTTAAAGGAAAGATTAAGCAATATCTCGCCTTTTACGGGGATATCCGATGTTGTGTAATTCAGTTTTACTTTCACTTTCTCTTGCGGGGCAATGGTAAGATGGGAAATTACACCGCTAAGATACGCTTTTCCATCGCATAAGAGTTCCCATTCCATATAACAATCCGAGAGGTCTGTGAAGACATTTTCATTATAAATCTCGATAATCCCTTCATTAAGGTCGGCGGGAGTAACCCATATCGACTGGTATATTTTACGCACCTCATGAGCATGCGGATTATACTTCCGGTCGGGAGTTAATACCCCGTTGGAATTAAAATTTTGTTTCGTAGGCTGATAGCGTCCATAATCTCCGCCATAGGTAAAGTACATCCTTCCTTTTGCATCATATTCACGAAATCCGGTATCAATAAAATCCCAGATAAAACCTCCCCCTAAGCAGGGATATTGACGGAACAATTCCCAATATTCTTTGAAGTTACCCATCGAATTACCCATCGCATGCGCATATTCACAAAGAATAAACGGGCGGGAGTCATCTCCTTTGGCATAGGCTTCCACTTCCTTAGGAGAGAAATACATAGGAACAACAAGGTCTGTATTCCATTCACGGCCGGCACGTTCGTATTGCACCGGACGGCTTGTGTCATATTCTTTAACCAACGTGTACGCCTTTTCAAAATTAGGGCCGTTGCCCGCTTCGTTACCAAGAGACCAGATAATAACCGAGGAATGATTCTTAAAGGCTCTCACCATACGTTCATTACGTTCGAGATGTGCTTTTTCGAACTGAATATCTTTAGCCAGTGTCCGTTCACCGAATCCCATTCCATGAGTTTCTAAATTCGCCTCACTCACCACATACAAACCATATTTATCACATAACTCATAGAAGTAAGGATCATTGGGATAATGACTCATACGAACGGCGTTTATATTCAATTCTTTCATCATACGCACATCTTCTTCCATCCGCGCACGTGTTACATAATAGCCCGTCTCAGGGTCTGCCTCATGGCGGTTGACACCTTTTATCAGGATAGATTTTCCGTTTACCAAAAGCTGGCGGTCACGGATCTCCACTTTCCGGAAACCTACTTTCTGGGGAATCACTTCAAGGACTCTGCCTTTTGCATCCTGTAGACTGAGAAGAAGGGTATAAAGATTCGGCTCTTCGGCACTCCATTTTTTAGGGGAAGCGACCTCCAGTCTATGGTATACACTACCTTTTGAATCCGGCTTCGACTGGAAAGAACTTATCAGAGTTCCTTCTGCGTTCAAAAGTTCACCGGTTAAGGTTAGATTACCTTTCCCTCTTATATCAACCTTTATATCGAGTATTCCATCCCGATAATCGTTTACAAGGTCAGGAGTTATAAAAATATCTTCTACTCGTTGCGTATTACGCGTATAAAGCACCACATCACGGCTTATACCCGCTGTACGCCACATATCCTGGTCTTCCAGCCAGGTTCCGTCACACCAACGGTAAACCTGCATGGCCAACAGATTATCTTTTCCGTATTCTATATAAGATGTAATGTCGAATTCTGCCGCCATCCGGCTATCTTCGCTATAACCAACAAACCGGCCGTTCACCCAGAGGTAGACATTCGAAGTGACTGCACCGATGGAGAGAAAGACACTCCGTCCACGCCATGTAGAAGGGACATTCACCATACGTCGGTATGAGCCCACTGCATTATTTTTTATTTCAACGCCAGGGGGATTTAGTTCCACCTGGTTAGACCATGGATAGGAATTACTCTTGTAGACAGGGACTCCGTATCCATTACGTTCCCAAATGCCGGGAACAGGAAAATCTTCCCAATATTCATCCTTAAAGTTTATTGTATAAAAATCGAGAGGCCTTTTATCCTGATCCTGTACCCAATTAAATTTCCACAGTCCGTTAAGTGAAAGCCAATTTCCGTTATGCTCCTTATCTTCAAGGATAGCTGATTCCCGGTCGGGATAAGAAAAAAAAGAGGCACGGGTATTCACCCTGTTTACCTGGTTCACTGATGGGTCATTCCATTCTGTATAATTTTGTGCAGAGAGAACTATTATAATTGAAAAAAAGAGGTTTAGTAGAAATATTTTTTTCATTCTATTTAATTTAATATCCGTATCCCTTTAAGAATGCGTCCATAAGGTATCTCACCTGATAATAGAGTAATAAGCCCAAGATTATCATCGGGCTTATTACTCTATGGTTCATACTACTACCATTTTGGATTTTGATCGAGATTTTCGTTGATGAGGCGGTCAGCAGCAGGTACGGGCCACAGGTAGTCTCGTTCGGCATTGAACTTACGTTCACTCGCCACAACGATATAACCTGCATTCACCATATAACTGAGATCAGCAATACCGTTTTCGTCAATCTCCGGTATGCCTCCGATAGGATAGTTCCCGTCTTTCCAATTCTGGATCAACTGACGGTATTCAGCAGATACAGAGGTCTCGTCACCATTCCATGAAGTAGAGCCAGACCATGCGCGGCGCAGGAAATAACTGGGACGATTGTAAACCTTTTCGGCCAGTTTCCAACGGATCAAATCGGCATAACGATGGCCTTCCCAGGCAAGTTCAATGAAGCGCTCAGTGCGAAGAACCGTACGCATAGCGCTCTGCGAACCCACTATAACGCGCGGGTAAGTAAGCCCTGTCCCTGCATAAGCTCTTTCACGCAACTTGTTGATGGTAGCATCCAACACATCCTGAGTACATCTGTCCAATTCGATCATGGCTTCGGCATACATCAGTAGCACATCACCATAACGCAACATGGGATATGTAGTAGGTGCTCCCTGACGCCCGTTCTCAAGGAATGATTCGTCAATATATTTTTTAAACAAAAGACCATTGTAAGAGGCATGCTCTGCACGGGCTTTCGAGTCGGTGTTACCCACTTGAGCACCGTCCGATGCACGGTAGACAGTAGTCCGATTCGGGGCCGGAGAATATTCATAGCCAAGATATAAGTAATCCCTGGGATCATATGTTCCGTCAAGAACGCGCTTGTTGTGAGCCGTAGCGAAAGGTGCAATGGTCATGGCCAGGCGTGGGTCGCGATTTTCGAAAAAATCCTTTGGGTTATAAAGCGGCGACTCGTCAATGGGTTTGCCATCAATACAGGGATAAGCACATAGCAGTTCGTAAGAGGGAGCCTTCTGACCACCCCAGCCTCCTGCAAGACGGGAGATGCAGTTTGCCACGTCGCCGGCAGCCCAATAATACCTTTTCAGTGTTACATCTCCACGGAAGAAGAATATCCATTCGTCCGACCACGAGGCGGTGAATAAATTCCGGTAATTATTATGGAGTTTATAGACATTCAGATCCATACAAGCTTTTGCAGCCGTTGCAGCCGTTTCGTAATCACCGTTCCTCAGGGCTATACGCGCTTTGAATGCAAGAGCTGCGCCTTTTGTAGCCCTTTGTATGCCGGCGTAGCTGGTCGGCAGGCGCTTGGCGGCCTCGTCCAAGCACTCGTAACTAAATGCCAATACTTCGGCTTTAGGGGAACGTGATATAGTGTAAGCCTCGTCAAGTGTCATGCCTACCTTGTCAAGAATGGCATCACCCCAGTGGAAAGCCAACATACCATAGGCATACCCCATATAGAAATAGGCTTCACCCTCATATTGGGTGATATCCGCTTCCGATACTCCCATCGCGCGCGCATTATCCATATTGTTCAGCAGACGCAACGCACGTGCAATGCCTTTATAGAAATTTTGCCAGCGACCGGCCACAGTACCATCCTCTGCCGTCATTGTTCCATTCTGTACGTTCGAAGTCATATTACGAACTGTCACATCATCGCTCCAATCCATACCATCGATAGGAAAAAATTCAGTACGATAAAAGTCGTTTACTGACATCTCAATCTCTTGCTGCGAAGAATACCAATTTCCACTTGATCCTTCAGACAATGGATTAAGATCGAGATCAACACAAGCCGAAAGGGTGAATACTAATACTATGCTGGTAATTAACAATGTCTTCTTCATATGATTAAGTATTTAAAATTTAACATTAACACCCAAAACGAAAGACGTTGATATAAAGTCTGACGTTGAGCCTACTTCGGGATCCCATCCTTTAGGGAAGTTACTGATCGCCGGCAAGTCATTTACACTCAGATATAAACGCAGATCCTTGACTCTCACCCTACTTATCAAATCCGCAGGCAACGAATAACCCAGTGTGATATTTTTCACCCGGAAATAGGCACCATTGAAAAGCCAATAATCCGAACCTGCATAAGTGTTGGTTCTATTAGTGAAGGTCAGGAGCGGATACTTGGCATTGCGATTCTGCTCTTCGGTGTTGTGCCGACTCCAGTAGTTGTCCAATACAAGTTCAGGAACGGCACCCCATTGTTCTTTCAGAGGCTGAATCCAATCAAATGCGTTAAACAATACACGTTGGTGTCCTATACCTTGGAATGAGAGATTGAGATCAAAATTCTTCCAACCTGCCGAAATATTACCTCCATAAAGGTATTCCGGCTGCGAGTTACCCATAAGCACTTTATCATCGGAGTTGATGACACCGTTTCCATCTACATCGACATACTTAACGTTACCCGCTTTGTCATTTGCCGTAAGCGTAGGATACTTTTTGCCATTTTCATCATAGAGGTCGGCGTCTGTCTGGAACAACCCATCACTCTTGTACATATACCATTCGTAGTAATAGGATCCCTCTTCGTATATACGGTTACCATCGATGGTGCGCTTGTCACCCAGATAACCCATTTTTGAACGGTAATCCGACAGGTTTGCCGAAACACTATACCATAGATCTCCCACCTTGTCGGACCAGCCTAATTCCAGTTCCCAACCTTTGGTGTACATATCACCGGCATTTTGTGAAGGCGCTGAAAATCCGGCATAGGAGGGAAATCCCAGTGTAAGCAACATATCAGAAGTCTTTTTGTAATAATAGTCACCCGTGAATCGCAGACGGTTATTCAACATCGTCAGATCGAGGCCGACGCCGTATGTGGTGGTAGTCTCCCATGTGATATTTTCGAATGCGTAATAAACCTGCGCGGCATTCTGCAAGGCCGTCACGGATTGTGACGATTTGTCGTACATATAACTGTTGCCAAATGTAACAGCTGCCTGATAGGGGAACTCCGAACCGATACGTTCATTACCGAGTTGACCGATAGAACCACGTATCTTCAGGTAATCCACCAGATTATTTTTAAACCACGATTCTTCCGACATTACCCATCCGCCCGACATGGAGTAGAATGTACCCCAACGGTTATCCTTTGCAAAACGTGACGAACCATCGGTACGGACGTTACCCTGGATCATATACTTATTTTTATAGGAATACATCAGGCGTCCGAATGCCGACTCGTAAGCATTGTGTCCCGCGCTACCCGAGTTATACTGATAATCTTCGGGACCGATATTAAGGTAAGGATAGGTATCCAGCAGATAGTTTGTGCGTGAAGCTCCCACATTCTCCCATTTGTAGGAATAGCCTTCATAGCCCAACATGGCATTGAATGAGTGGTTACCCCAGATATTTTGATAGTTCCCATAGAACTGGTACGTTTGGCTGTTATTATCGTTACGCGTTTCTGAAAGGTTCGTTGTTTTATGCAACTGCATATAGGTCTTGGAACCGTTTTCGTAATAAACAGGAACCGCACGCGAGAATTTTTTACCTTTAGTGAACTGAAAACGAGGTGCAATAATGGCTGTCAATGTAAGACCTTTCATTGGAATGAGATCGATCTGTGCCTTACCTCCAAATTTATAATAGTCTGTTTTATTTGTCCCTCCTTGTTGGAGCCCGGCAAGCGCGTTGGCACCATCCTTCGAATCGGCATAACGGCCGTCTTCCCAGAAAGGGGTATAATAGGGTGATGCTAAATAGGCCCAATATATGACATTCATTTCGGACGGGTTGATAGAATTTGATTTCGAGAAATCAACGTCGATATTGGCACGAAGCCAATCCGCTATATTATAGTCATTGTTAACACGGCCGGTAAAACGCTCATAGGATCTGTTTTCATAATAGCCGTCGCCTTTCTGATAGTTGAAGGTGGATTTTGTACGTAGTTTTTCCGTACCTCCCGAAACGCTCAACATATGCTGCTCATGTGTAGTCGAACTCTTTAACAACAGATTGACCCAATCTGTATTGGGGTAGTGATAAGGATCGGTAGCATTTTTATCGAGCCACGTAGATATAGTTTCCTGTGAATACTGAGAATAGGGATCTGAGGCACCGTCATTCCACTTTACCTCGTTCTGCACATTCATCCAGTCAATCACGTCGCCATTTTTTGGACGCGTCGTGGGTCTGTCAATGCCATATTCGTAATTGTAATCGAATGAGAACTGGCGATCCTTGGCCCGCTTGGTGGTGATCAGGATAACACCTGCTGCCGCACGTGATCCATAAATTGCAGCCGAAGCCGCATCCTTTAACACGGTCATAGTTTCCACATCGGATGCTATCACATCGTTAAGCGACGATGGTACCCCATCGACAATCACCAAAGGATCGTTGTTCGAGAGTGTAGTAATACCGCGTACACGTACGGTAGCCGAAGCGCCCGGTGCACCCGAATTACGGGTCACCTGAACTCCCGCAATCTGCCCCTGCATAGCGGTAGAGATCTGTTGTGTTGAACGGTTTGTAAGATTAGAACCCTGCAAAGTCGATATCGAACCTGTGAGGTCACCCTTGCGGGCAGTACCGTAACCTACGACCACCACTTCTTCCAAAGTTTTTGTGTCTTCCTGCAAAACAACATCAATAGCCGTTTTACCGACAGTATTGATATTTTGAGCCAGATAACCGATGTAAGAGATATGAAGTATGGCGTCATTTCCTACCTGTAGTGAGAAACTCCCGTTTATATCGGTTACCGTACCGTTGGTAGTACCTTCCTCCACAATATTGGCACCGATAATGGGTTCTCCTGAATTATCCGTTATAATTCCGGAAACGGTTTTGGTTTGTTTTTGCCTTGCCTGGACTGTACTTACCGGCGGTGTGGAACTCACCGAGATAGTATTATTTGTCCGTTGAAAATAGAGGTTTGTCCGGGCAGTTATTCGTTCCAGAATATCCTCTATTGTAACATTTTGTACGCTCATCGTAATTCTGGGCGCCTTGTCCACAATATTCTGGTCGTAAAAGAACTTGTAATCGGTTAATGTACTAATTTGCTGAAACACTTCACTAAGAGGTTGGTTCTGTACATTGAGCGAAAGGTTATTGTTTTTCGTGTTCTGTCCGGAAACGGGGACAGTTACAGCAAAAAACAAAATCATCATGATAAGAAAATTAAGAAAAAACGATGTTTGTCTTTTTAATTGATTGGTGATTTTCATATATTTGTCGTGTTTAATAATTTTTTAAACAGGTAGCTTCTTATTTTCCGATGTTGCGAGTTGGTGAAATAGTGAAGTTACCTTTCATAAAGAGCACTTCTGTACGGGGTGCTCTTATTTTTCCGCAGGTTTGTTATTCAGATGATAATCTTATTCATAGGCATATTCTTTTTAGGATTATAATTTGTGTTTATTTATAGAAAAGTACTTCGTTGTCCTTTTTCATGTATTTGATACCGCTTGTGTATTCAATCGATTGTAATACGGATTCGAGACTACGATTGTCATGTTCTCCCGAGATCAGGTTATTGAACTCGTCTCCTTCTTTAAACACGATGCGACAACCATATATCCGTTCCAGTTCCCTTGCAATATCACGTATAGGAGTACGGTCAAAACAGAGCCACCCCTGTATCCATGCAGAAGAATGTGCATTGTTTCGGACAATCTCTTTCATAATCTCCCCGGTACGGGTGTTCAGAGTTATTTTCTCTTTCGGTTTCAAGACAAGAGTAGCTTCTGGCATAGATACCTGTACACGCCCCTCATTCACGGCCACTGACACAATTTCGTCTTCATCATACGCTTTTACATTAAAAGCCGTACCCAATACCTGAATATCAAAGCGTCCTGTTTCGATAATAAAAGGAGTTTTATCTCTGTTCACATCAAAATAGGCTTCTCCGGAAAGTCGTATACGCCGTTCGTTTTTACCAAAATTATCAGGATAAGCAATATTGGTACGGGAGTTCAATACTACCCGGGTACTATCGGAAAACATCAGCCGTCTTTTTTCCCCATATGAAGTAACAGCTTCGCTGTACAATACGGAAGATGTTTCTGTAGTTTTTACATAATGATATATATATACGGCTAAAAATAATACTGACGCCATCGTAGCAATGTATACAGCAATCTGACGGAGACGCATCTTTTTCCGCTTTTCCAAGCGGTTCAACAATTCCTTCGCTTCTTGTTTGTATTGTTCATAGTTGATGGTATCAGGGTTTTCTAGAAGTCCACACTCTTCTTCCAACTGCCAAATAATGTTGTCTATCAGAGTATCATTTTCACGATCTCTTATATCCCGGAAGAACTGTTCCGTATCTTCTTTCGTGTAAAAATTTTCCAGAAAACGCCTGATTACTTTCTCTTTTTCACCCCTATTTCTCATAAATATTATATTGTGCCTTCAAAAAATTCCCATACTGTTTTTATAAAAAAGCTAAATGGCATATGTCTGCCTTGTATTAAATAAAACCATCAGGATAAAATTTGTATTTTATCTCTGTATTTATATTAATACACATATAGTTCAAAAATCTGGGGGATCGTTAACTTTTTTTATATATTCACAGAGATTAAAATAAGCAATAAGCCTACCAGATAGTCAGGATATTCTTTCAAATAATGCTTAATTGATTTTAGAGCAATTGAGATATGCTCTTGCACGGTAAATACTGAAATACCCAGTATCTCTGCAATTTCTTTGTGTGCCATCTGTTCATTCCTGCTCATTTCGAATATCTGACGCTGGCGTGGAGTCAACTTTTTTAATGCTTTATCGAGAATGACCTCCAATTCATTGATCTGAAGATACTGGTTGGTAGTGTCGGAGTAATCAATGGTATTGGCAAGGATATAGGATTTAAGCTTTCGATCATTTTCTATATCTCTCAAAATATTAAGAACCCGATTTTTTACGATGGTATACAGGTAGGATGAAAAAGCGCATTCAGGATCAAGAAATCGACGGCTCTGCCAGATAACGGTAAAAGCATCCTGATAAATATCTTCTGCAAATTCACGTGATTTAACAAATTTCATAGTAAAATACAACAACCGTTCTTTATATCTTGCGTATAATTCGCAAAATGCTTCCTGGTCATTGTTGATAAGACGAACAACTAAATCACTGTCGTTCGTAATGGTATTCCTCTCTGTTATAATTCTTTTCTCTGCTGACATTTGAAAAAGAATAAGAGACATTAAAATGAAGAATTATTCCCTTGTGCATCTGCAAAGATATAATATAAATATCATAAATATATTAAAAACGAGAAGGATTTTTTTATGAGAAAATAGAATACATCTCACTTTTGCTAAATAAAATAAAAACTGTTCATATATTGAATAAGAGTCAGTCTTGTTGGAGTTTTCCCATAATAATCAACCCGCCAGAACAAAACTGTCCGGACGGGTCGAGAATGAAAGAATGAGAAATCTGAAAGGTATCATTTTCATGAATAAATTTAATTCCTTATTTTTTCCAACAAGGCAGCAGCGCACCAAAGATAAGGAGCCTGCCCGTGAAAATCACCGGCAAGGCGGGGACGGTCGTAGTAATATTGTTTATCATCCCTTTTACCTGTGCCGATACATACTTCAGTGACATTATTCCGTTCATCAATATAGGGAATCATCGCTAACCATGCTTTTCGTGCTACCGGGGCATATTCTGTGGCGTCTAACCATCCTTGTTGGATCCCAACAATAAATGCATAGGTGAACATAGCTGTTCCGGATGTTTCCGGCCAGAAATCCGGTTCATTGATCAGTTGATTCCACATGCCGTCCGGACTCTGGTAATTTTTCAAACTTTTCATCATGGTGAGATAACCTTCCATAATACGTGTATAGTCTTTATGGTCTTTAGGCAGATCACGAAGTAAATCGGCCATACCTACAGCCATCCATCCGTCTCCGCGCGCCCAGTAATAAGGAACATCCGGTGCGTGATAGAAAAGGCCATTAGGACGTTGCAATTCATCCAGGTAGAGAACCATTTCCTTTGCCGCCCGATCAATGTATTTTGGATCACCGGTTACTTTATACGCTTTATTTTGCACAACGGTAATCATATACATATCGTCGATCCACATACGCGTCTGCCATGAATAGCCTCTTTCAGCCCAGGTTTGTTCTTCAGCTTTCGCATTCGCCGGCACTTCCCACTGGGTATCAGCATAAGCCAATCCCATATCCAGATATCTTTTATCATTTGTTATCTGATAAAGTTTCAGGGCAAGGCTTCCGAACATATTATAGTCCACATGATCCATGGGAGGCAACAGTGCTTTTTCGCGGGTGAAAAAAGGGTCGAACTTATCCTGCAAAAGTTTGACAAGTTTTTCATCCTGTATTTTCAGTGCATAATCAAGCGCACCGTTCCATGTACACACTTCGGCATAATGAATGTATCTTCCGGCATAAAGATCGTGCCTGTCGTCCACAAAATGATATGCCAGACGTTTACCTACTTCTTCGGGAGTGTATCCTTCCGGGAAGTCTTTTAACAGATTCGTTTGAGCATATAATAGATGAAAAGGCAAAAAACACAGTAACAAAAATACTTTCTTGTACATAATTGAATTTTTTATTGATTAAACAAATTATCGCCACTAACCAGCTAAATTTAAGCTGTAATAGATGTATTATAGATCGTCCAATACATTTTCTTTTTGTTTACGGTAAAATTGAGACTGGATTTAGTTGCAACAAGCCGATATCTGCCTTGTATTGCATAAAACCACCGGGAAAATTTGACTCATTATATTTTTGTCCGGTATAATTGATACACGGGTAACACAAAAATCTGGGGTACATTTAACTTCTTTTATATATTTATGCAGATTAATATAAAATATACCCACCGGATCAGAATGGTACTGTTCCGGCGGGTTGAAAGCAAGAGAGTTTGCGGAATTTCGAATACTAATAATTAAGAGTGTTTCCCTTTTCCCATAATGGCAAAAGTTCATTTACTATATCTTTTTTCTTATTCTCAATATTTTTTCTTTCAAATAATTGTTGTTCGTACTGATATAATTCCGTAATAACCTCTCCATTAACAAAATATCTACTCATCCGGTATTCCGGAGTGCGCATACTTATTCCATCACGGAAGTAGCTATAAGCTACATCGTTCCATGTTGGATCCTGAGGTGAGTCCAGAAGTGACATAAAACTTTTCCCATCAAGCCCGTCCGGGATCTCAACATCGCACAATTCCATGAGAGTAGGATAAATATCTATCGAACTCACTATCCGGTGGTTCTTCACACCCTTCTTCTTATCCGGAGCCGAAACGATAAAAGTGCTACCCAATGATGTTTCATGCAAGGTATGCTTCCCCCAGACCAGGTGATCACCCAGATGCCATCCGTGATCTCCCCAGAGAATGACAATTGTATTATCAGCCTGTCCCGATTCTTCCAATGCATCCAGTACTTTACCTATTTGTGCATCCACATAACTGATACAAGCATAATAGGCATGACGAAGTTTGCGGGCATATTCATCAGATACCGCTTTTTCCAGAGACGCCTTTTCTTCACCTAACAGATATCCGTTGAATTCCGCACTTTCATGTAAAGTTATGCTATGACAACCTTCAGGGATAAAAGGTATAGGTGACAGGGGAATTTCATCTTCTTCATACATATCCCAGTATTTTTTTGGAGCGGTAAACGGCAAATGAGGTTTAAAGAACCCGACAGCTAAGCAGAAAGGCTCACCTTTGTCAGCCATCTCCTTTAATTTTTCGACAGCCAGTTTGGCTGTAAGCCCATCCGGATATCCTTCATCCGGTACATCCGCACATTCGTATGGTTTCACCTGTTTGTCCCGGCTTTGCCTGTTCGTTCCATCTGCATATCCGAAGAATGCATTCCATCCAGTTTCCCATTTGCCAGCATCAAAAAGCATTTCATTCCAACTATGCGGTAATTCTGGCTCATTTCCAACCGGGTCAGTATAGCCATACAATAGTCCATCCACATAATGGCTTATTTTTCCAACACCGACAGTATAATATCCATTCCGTTTGAGATGATGGAACATAGTCTCAGGAGTATCTACCTCAGGTTTCCCTGAAAGGCGTGTGCGACAAGCTTCATTTGAAAGATCTGCTTTTTCACGAGGTAAGGTTCCTGTCAGCATACTGGCTCGTGATGCCCCACTGGTCGGAACCTGGACATAATGATTAAAGAACAAAGAGCCCTGTTCTGCCAGTCTGTCGATATTGGGAGATATTACTTTAGTCCCGTAACATCCCAAATCACGCCGTAAATCGTCAACACAAATAAATAACACATTCGGTTTATTACAGGGAATCTCTTTTTGCTTATCATTCTTACATCCCGGCAACAAAAACAGGCAAGCCGAAGCTATTAATGAATAATCTGCTTTCATATACAAATGAATTAATATATACAAAAATAAATCAAAAGTCATCTTGGTTCCCCTTTCAACAAAGCGAGGAACCAAGATAATGTATAATTACTGTCGATCATCAATTACAGTAAGCGGAGCCTGATTATTTTCAACCCCGATATATCCTTCATTCTGATTAATCACTCCTCCGGAATTACTATCAATTGCAGTAGCTGGGATTGGCCACAACACATGGAATGAACTTAACTTAAACACATTAGATCCCCACATAATATTTCCGGCTCTGTAAAATTCATTTTTATCGATAACCCGATCATACCAGTAGTTCTTTTCCGAAAAGTTATGGATGGAATAGCCATTTAGATTATTATCTGCCATAATATAAGCTATACGCGTCAATTCTGTTTTACGAAATTCTTCAGCAAAAAGTTCTCTCGCTCTTTCATCAAGTATATATTCTATAGACATCTCTGCTGGTGAAGCCAAAGCGGCTTTTGCCCTCTCCCTCACTCTATTTACATCCTCAGCAGCCTTATCAGACTGGTTCAGCCATACATATGCTTCTGCACGCAACAAATAAGTTTCTGCTAACCGAAAAAGATACCAGTCGGAATGTCCTCCCCAGGGGGATTGGGGTCTTTCTTCATCTTCAACATATACTTTATAATAGGGAAAAGGATACCAGCAATGAATGGTATCTATTGCATTCGTATATTGTATATCTACCGGTTGTCCATAATAAGCAGAGGCAGGATTATTGTAGATAAATTTATCTGTCGAAAACCAATTCACTTCCGAATCATGGCGTAAATCGGTATTATCGGTCCATATTTCATAATTATGATAACTGCAGGGGCGAACATACCCTACACCCCTCCCTACATAAATAAGAAACTCATTGCCATTGGTATCTATTGTACCCCGGACTCCATCAGGATCTTTTATATAATTGTTCCACCAAGCAGGTACATATCTCCGCATACTCTGTGTACCTCCAGGTACTTCAGCCTCCGGAAACCCATATTGCTCCTGAACGACCAGAATACCTTCTTTGTTCTCGAGGGAACTCTTGTTCTCTTTCTGATGTAAATCCCATACCACATTGTATTTGGGATTCGAAGCAACCACACCAAAACGATTGGACATCAGCGCATATTTCCCCCCTTCGATCACGGCTGTTGACGCTTGTACGGCTTCCTCAAATTGTCCGTCAGCCAGAAGGATCTTTGCAAATAAATGATAACCGGCACCTTGAGTAACTGCACCTGGAATCGCTGTTTCGGGGAGCCATTTTACCGCAAAACTCATATCATCTATAATCTTTGCCAGAATTGTTTTTCTGGAGTGGGTGTAAAAATCAATCTTGGGTGCTGTATGTTCTATATTCAGGAACGGAATATCGCCAAACAGATGTATCAACCTATAATACCAGAATGAACGGTGAAAATAAGCTTCGGCAATAATAGCATTCTTTTTTTCCTCTGAAGCAAAACTCCCCTGTTCAATACGGGATAAGATAACATTTGCGTTCCGGATCTGATTATAACCTCGTGTCCATATTTCATGAAAATTATAGTTATTTCCCGTTCCAGTCGGCAAAACTTGCGTATCAAAATTATGGATAGCATCTTGCGCTTTATTTGCGGAAATAGCTATATCGGAGGATATCAGTTCGGAAGCTAGTCCACCGGCCTCGGCATAGAAGTCTACCCGCAAATTCTTTCTCAATGTGACCAGTACTCCTTCAAAACCAGTTTCGTCTGTATAGATTGATTCCGGAGTGTAGATAGATAACGGTTTGATTTTAAGAAAATCATCTCCGCATGAAAATATCAACAGGCATAAAAAGGCACAAAAACTATATCTAATTATTCTTTTCATATGATTAAAACTATTTATTATTAAGGTACCATATGGAACTCACTTTTAATCATGTTCTTGTGTGTTAATGATTATCATGTACGTTCCATATTATTCATATTTTATAATGTTACATCAATTCCGAAAGTAAATATTCTCGGCATAGGTGTATTCCCAGACTCAGGGTCCCAACCCGACCATTTACTAAAAGTAAGCAAGTTACGTGAACTTAAATATACTCTGCAACCCTCCACTTCAAACAGCTCCAACAATTTTGCCGGCAGATTATAGGATAGTGATACATCCTGTAATCGAAGGAAACCACGTGATTCATAAATTGTGAAAGAGGGGGTATTTGCCGTATTTAAACGAGTCGTTTTATTGGTTGGATTCTCCGGTGTCCAATATGGAAGAGCATAAGCATTTCTGCGGTCATCGATCTGACTTGTGTGCATAAGCAAATTATTTTTATCATAATGTCCTAGATCTGCCCGCAAGAAAAACGAGAACTGAAAATCTTTGAGAAACGTAAAGTCATTCCTCAGTCCTAATCGAAAGCGAGGTCTCGTATATCCCTGAAAAATTTTATCTTCTTGGGTAGAAACTCCGTTTCCGTCCACGTCCAATAAATTTGTATCGCCTGGTGCTTTTCCGAATGAGGAGGCGAGTTCTTCTTCTCCCAGTTGATAAATTCCCAAAAACTTATAATCCCAAATCCGGTCAATCGCCTGACCGATAAACCAGCCATTTGTTATATCGTCAGCTTCCTTTGTACCAATAATATTACCGTTTTCATCCAGAATATTCTCCATCTCTCCATATAGGTACCTGATCTTATTCCTATTAAGAGACAAAGTAAAAGTAGAATTCCACGTGAAATCAGTTTTTTCTATATTCCGGCTGTTTAATGTCAATTCAAATCCTTTATTGGCAAGTTCGCCCATATTTGACATCACGCTGTTATAACCTATAATAGTCGGCAAACTTCGGGTTAGAAGCAGATCATTAGTTGCCATATCATAGTAATCTATTGTACCTGACAAATGATTATTCAATAGTGAAAAATCAAGACCTATATTCAGTGCCTTCGTTTTCTCCCATTTCAAATAGTTATTTGCCATAGAATTACTATAGATACCAGAAAGGTAGGTTCCATTACTTATGTATTTTGTAGTTCCGAGTTGGGATAATGCCGAATAAATTCCAATATCTCTATTTCCATTCAGACCATATGACATCCGGATTTTTAAATGGTCAACCCAATTCACATTAAAAAATGATTCTTCCGAAAGGGTCCAGGCTAATGCACCAGAAGGGAATGTTGCGTAAGGATTGTTAATACCGAATGCCGAGTATCCATCGCGACGGATGGACAATGTTAACAAATACCGGTTCATCAATGTATAATTCAACCGCCCCATAATTGCGGTTCCGGTTGAATAAGTATCATTATTATTTATTGTTGGCGAACTTCCGGCACCTAATTGATGATAACTTAACCGTTCACTTATAGAAAACCCCTGATTTGTAGCAACGTCTTCCCATGTCTGTTTCTTTTCTGCATTATAAAGAAAAGTAGCATAGAAGTCATGTATCCCGAAAGTTTTTTTCCATGAAAGGATATTGTCAATTTGCCATTCATATAATGATATATTCCGTCTTTCAGCTATTCCTCCTACTCTATCACCTTGGGGCAAATTTGTCGGATCGAAATAATAGTTTTTTTCCCATTCATACCGGTTGATAAAAGAAACTTTATAGCTGAATCCAAAAGGTAATTGAAGTTCCGCATACATATTAGCAAACAGATTATTGATAATATTTAATTTATCTCTGTATGCATTATTCAAAAAGGGATTCGCTTCTATACCCGAGTCATCATGCGGATACCATTTCAAATTTCCATCTTCGTCATAAGGCGTAGCCAATGGACTTTGAGCAATTGCATTCCAAAGCCCAACCGCTACAGCGCTTTTATCATTATTGGCAAACTGAGTATTTATACCGACAGTCAAAAAATCATTGATTTTGGTATCAGCATTGATACGTGATCTTATTGTTTTATACTCATCTCCAAGTAGATACCCCTCATTATTAGTATACCCCAACGACCAGTAATATTGGGTTTTACCTATACCCCCCGAAATATTCACATCATAATTCTGGCGAAGTCCCGGACTTGTCACCGCATCAAACCAATCATAGGAGTTGCCATTCAGATAGTTTTTCTGTTCAATATCCCGTAATGTCAGTCGGTTCATCCATGTTTCTACTGGATTGGAAGAATAGGAAGCATCGTAATTTTGCCAGGTATCCAAACTGATTCCATCGGGTAAATTATTTGGATTCCTGTAATATCCTTCAGGTTTAGAGGGATTTGCTCTTTCTTGAAAATCTTGTCTCCGCTGTATATAACCTTCTACATCATTGGGGATTAACTTTTTAGTATAATCTGTTAAACCTAATTGAGCAGAAAAATTAATACTCATTTTATCTCCTTTTCCCCGTTTTGTATTGATGATTACAACACCAGCGGCAGAGCGGGAACCATATACTGCAGCAGAACTCGCATCTTTCAATATATCAATCGTTTCTATATCCCTCGGATTGATATCATTTATCGCACCATTAAAAATTACGCCATCCAATACTATCAATGGAGTATTATTGGCAGATAAAGAAGCAGGACCTCTGATTTCCATAGAACTTGATCCAGATGCGGAAGTTCCTATATTTGCATTAAAGCCGGCTACTGTCCCGTTAAGAAAGTCTAATAAATTTGTACTTTGCTGAGTACCATATTGTTCTGTTTTGACTTGAGCTACAGCACCGGTCAAGTCTTTTTTTCTCACAGCTCCATACCCAATTACCACTAATTCATCTAATGCTTGTGTATCTTCCTCTAAAACCACATTCACAACATTTCTACCTGTTGTTATAATCTCTTGTGTTAGATAACCAATATATGATATAAGCAATACGGCATTATTATCGACACTTAATGTAAAATTTCCATCGATATCGGTTACTGTACCATTTGTAGTACCTTTTTCAACAATATTTGCCCCGATAATGGGCTCACCCTGCTGGTCGGTGATTATTCCGGTCACATTTTTCCGGCTCTGTTGAGCTGTTGCCTGTACTTTAGAAATAACAATATGGTTTTCACGCACTACATACGTACACCCTGTACCCTGCAGTAATACAGTCATAATTTCGGATAATGAACCCTCTTTACGAGGTATGGATACTGTTTTATTTACGTCAATAATTTCACGGTTGTAGTCGACCGACATGTCCGTTTGCCTCTCTATTTCAGTAAAAGCCGTTCTGAGAGTCAGACGGGAATTGGATAAGGAAACCTGTTGTGCCTGTGACAATTGTGTTTGGAAAAAGAAAAAAGCAATGAACAGAAAGAGAATCCGGTTCAAATAATTTATTCTCAATATGTTTTTTATTAGATATATTTTCATATTTTTGTAAATTGATTGTTAGTACTTTATGCAATTATCCCTGTCTTGATTTCATGGATATTAATTGTTGTAGTATGTAACGATTTCAACCCGGGAAGCTTTTCACGACACAGGCTTCCCGGCTCTTTTTTTCATGGGCAAGTTCTCCTTCTCTTATCTTAATTCAATCATTTCATTTCTATATGATATAAATGGTATCATCTTTTATTGTCCATTTCAAACCGGGATTTAATGTTTCCAAAATAGTTAATACCTGCCGGACATCCTCATATGGCGTATATTTGACAGAAAATCGTCCTCCCCCGTATTTTCTTACATCATAATAAACAGTAACATTGAAACGGCGCTCCACAGTACGGATAATCTCTTCGAAAGAAGCTTCTTCGAATACCAGATATCCCTCTTTCCATTTGGAGACAAGTTCGGCATCAACTTGCAATCTGGATGTTTTTCCCTGACGATGATCGTAAACCAATTGCTCATTGGGACTAATCACTTCAGAAACATTCACCTTGCCAGTGACATCGACCCTCACCAATCCTTCTTCCAAAGTAACTGCCGTAGTCCCTCCATCTACGTATGATTTCACATTGAATGTTGTTCCTAACGCTTCGACCTGCATATATTGGGTTTTCACGATAAAAGGCCGTTCAGGATTCTTTTCAACCCGGAAAGTCGCTTCTCCGTTCAGAAACAGATGCCGTGTTGATCCCAAAAAGTCATCGGAGTATAGCAACATAGAGCCGGCATTCAGCCACACTTCAGAACCATCGGGCAAAAGCACCTGCTTTATTTCTCCGTCAGGGACAATATGTTCCACTATTTCTGTCTTTGGTGCAGATGGAACCAAAGAATCTGATTGATTATTCATCAACCAATAGGTAAACAATCCACCTATAACCGGCAAAAGTAATATAGAAGCAATACGAAGCAGCCTTTGGGATAAGGGTAATTTTACCGTTTTCTTATTCTTACCTATCCTTTTATTTATTTCGTCTAAAGCCAATAGGGTGTGAGCATCGGTTTCAGCCTCTTCCCGCTCCCACAATTCATTCAGGACCTCGTTCTTTACTACGCTGTCGTCTTTACGTATAAACCATTGTTGAAATTTAAGAACAGATTCTTTAGGAAAATCATTCTCAAAAAAACGGGTTATCAATATGCGGATATGGTGTTTATCCATTGTATATACTATTATATTCTTTATACCGACTATTGAAAGATCATTTCAATCATGCCGGATTCATTCTCTATATTAAGGTAGACAGGAAAACCTGGAATAACGCACAAACAAATGTGTATTTTTTTTGTTACATTGTTTAAAGTTGTCAGATATGAAGATATCTTATTTGATGGCATTCTACCTTCTTTCGATTGGAATAGAACATTGTTTGCATACAAAAAATAATAAGTCATGGATTTAAAGTTATCAAATAAAACCGCTCTCGTTACCGGCTCTACTGCCGGGATTGGGTACGCTATCGCCAAAGGGCTGGCATCCGAAGGTGCTACAGTTATTATCAACGGAAGAAAAGCTGATGATGTGGCTGACAGAATAGAAGACCTCAAAAAGGAAACGGGAAATGTAGATATTACCGGTATCGCAGTCGATTTTTCTAAAAAAGAGGAAATAGACAATCTCATCAAAGAAATCCCGGATGTGGATATTCTGGTAAACAACGTCGGAATCTTCAACCAAGTGGATTTTGAGAATATCTCAGACGAAGAATGGTTTGAAATGTTTGAAGTAAACGTAATGAGCGGAGTACGACTTTCGCGGCATTACTTTCCCAAAATGTTGAAAAAGAACGAAGGAAGAATTATTTTTATTTCCAGTGAGTCGGCTTTAAATATCCCGACCGAAATGGTGCATTACGGTTTCAGTAAGACTGCACAGCTTGCCATTTCCCGGGGATTGGCCAGATTGAGTAAAGGTTCCAATGTCACGGTAAATTGCGTGTTGCCGGGTCCTACAATGAGCCGTGCTAACGCACAGGATTTGGAAATGCAGGCAAAAGAAAACAACATAACAGTTAAAGCCGTCATAGAAGAATTTTTTGAGAAAAGAAGACCCTCCTCGCTGATCCAACGCTTTGCCAATGTGGAAGAAGTGGCCAATATGGTGGTTTATATAGCCAGTCCATTATCGTCAGCCACCAACGGTGCCGCCCTGAGAGTAGATGGAGGTGTTGCCAATTATATAATATAGTTTCAGATAAAAAACAGGAATGAAACATGCTGAAGAGCTTTTCTCAAATCGCTCAACGCATTGGAAATATGGTTCTCTACCGTTCGTTTATTGATATTAAGACGGGAGGCAATTTCATCACTTGAAAAGCCTTCTTTTCGGCTCATCTTAAATACTCGCTGACGCTGTTCCGGCATTTGTGAAATCACCAGATCGATTAATAGAGAAAGGTCTTTGGCAAACATATCCTGTTCCGGCTCATACGTCTCGGGCCGATCCAACTGGCTGAGGGTATATTTTTCCTTTACAAGATTATGTTCGTAGTGATTATAAATCATGTGCCTTGCCATGGTAAATAAATATGCTTTAAACGATTTGATTTCTCTCATCATTTCACGGTTCATCCATACTTTATAAAATATCTCCTGCGTCATATCATACGCCTCCTCTTCATTTTTTATAAAACCACATAAAAAATGATAAATCTTAGGGTGATATACTAGAAATAATAATTCGTACGACCGATGGTCTCCCTCAGAAAGATTTGTCAGGCATTCTATTTCAAGTTGTTTATCCATGTAAAAATACTCACATGCAAAAAGAGAGTTCCCCTAGGGGATAGATCTCATAGATTATTATCAGGATATCAAAACAGGACTATTTTGTTAAGCAATACAAACAGCAGACAAGTTCACTTGGATTATATCGTTACGAGAACTATTTCGATAAGCGAGCACAGAGGCAAAACTTGTTTTGACTATGTCAAGCGTAGAAATAGTGCAATAAACTTGAAAACGACTGATGTAATCGAACATATTTTTGCAAAGATGCAAAAATATTATGAAAATAAGAAAACGCTTACACCGATTTTGTATTTCAATTCCTTAAAATCACAACTTATGACATCATGGCCAATCATCAGTTTACACATAGGGATAAAAACACAAGAAAATTCCTTATTCTGGTATTTCATTTTTCGATTTGGTATCTTATGTTTATCTTTGACTAATAAAATGGACAGAGTATGAGAATCTTCAGATACCGTACGCTGGCACAATATTACCACAAGCACCCCGATGCCAAAACAGCATTGGAAGATTGGTTCTCAAAAACGGAAGAGTCTGAATGGAACAATTTTTCCGATATGAAAGCCACATTCAACAGCGTGGACGCTGTCGAGAACCACCGATATGTTTTCAACATAAAAGGAAACTCCTATCGCCTGATAGCCATTGTGCTATTTGTGCCGAAACACGTTTATATACGGTTTATAGGAACTCATGCCGAGTATGATAAAATCACGGATGTTCAATCCTTAAAAAAGCAACAAGCAATGAAAGCAATTACTAACGACAGGGAATATCAAACCATCACTAAAAGAATAGACCAGCTATTGGACATAGTTACCGATGATAACTATAACTCTATACCCGAAGCTGTGGAACTTGATTTCCTTTCGACATTGATTGAGGAATACGACCGCAAGCACTATCCGATAGCGCTACCACAATTGTCTGAAGCAATCAGGCTCCGGATGTATGAAATGAACATCAATCAGGCGGAACTGGCGAAGTTGCTGGGGGTAAGTCCCTCACGTATTACCGAATATCTGTCAGGCAAAGAGCCCAGCCTTAAGATTGCCCGAATAATATGCGAAAAACTGAATATCAGCGCCAATGTCGTTTTGGGCGTATCCAGACCTGCTTATTCGAAGTCGGGCGTTTATTAATCGATTAGTAATTTTTCTCGTTAAGAATATATAAATCGGAGATTTTTGATAAAAATAACCCGGTTTTATACGATGACAATAATAGTATTTTTACTACTTTTGAAGTATCGAGCAATAAGTAATTGCAACGATATATGAAAAAATACAAAGTAAAAGACGTGATAGATTTATTATTGGAAGATGGCTGGTATGTCGCAAGGAAAAAGGGAAGTCACAGGCAATTTAAGCATAACGTAAAAAAGGGGACAGTGACTGTAAACGGAAAACCTAACGAGGTATTGGATCAATTTCTTTTAAATAGTATTTGGAAACAGGCAGGGTGGAGATAGTCTCCTGCATAAAATAACGACAAAATGGAAAAACTCATCGCCAGAATTGGATATGCTGAACATAATTATAGTGCCTTGGTTGAACTGCCGGACGAAGTGGTAGTGGTCACTCATAAAACATTTGAGGGTCTTAAAGAGGCTATTATTGAATCCCTCGAATTCTCTAAAGAGGGTCACTTGGAAGGTAATGAGCCTGCACCTGACTGGGTAAAAAATGGGTATGAGATTGAGTTTAGAATGGAGATTTCGGCTCTCTTGCAATATTTTGATGGCATTCTTACCCGCTCGGCACTCTCCCGGATAACTGGCATCAATGAACGCCAGTTGGGACATTATGCTACCGGATATCGCAAACCCAGACAAAAGCAACGTGAGAAAATCATAGAAGGGTTCCATAAATTAGGTAAGGAATTTTCATCCGTTGTGTTATTTTAATGATGTAAAGATAGTTGTGATTGGCTCTCAAAAGTTTGTACCTTTGGTATCTGGAACAACCTCCCGCCGATTGATCAGCCATTCCAGCCTGTTGTGATTGGCTCTCAAAAGTTTGTACCTTTGGTATCTGGAACAACAACATTGCTCGATACCATCGAAGGGAATGGGTTGTGATTGGCTCTCAAAAGTTTGTACCTTTGGTATCTGGAACAACATACAACGTCCTTTCATGTACAGGATTCGAGTTGTGATTGGCTCTCAAAAGTTTGTACCTTTGGTATCTGGAACAACTGTTTGGCTTGTAAATGTTTGGAGGTTAGTGTTGTGATTGGCTCTCAAAAGTTTGTACCTTTGGTATCTGGAACAACAAAGATTGATGAGAAGATATTGACGTCGTTGTTGTGATTGGCTCTCAAAAGTTTGTACCTTTGGTATCTGGAACAACAGATCCTCCCGGAAGTCGTAGATCCATTCAGTTGTGATTGGCTCTCAAAAGTTTGTACCTTTGGTATCTGGAACAACTATTTTGCTGTTTAAGCCCCACCCTTCTGGGTTGTGATTGGCTCTCAAAAGTTTGTACCTTTGGTATCTGGAACAACGAAACAACCCCGGTACACCCGCATTTAGGGGTTGTGATTGGCTCTCAAAAGTTTGTACCTTTGGTATCTGGAACAACTATTTTTCTTGTAAATGTTTGGCGGTTAGTGTTGTGATTGGCTCTCAAAAGTTTGTACCTTTGGTATCTGGAACAACATGAGTGTGAATTTTGCATCGCTACCAAATGTTGTGATTGGCTCTCAAAAGTTTGTACCTTTGGTATCTGGAACAACTGTGATATCTGCCACAATCCCGGCTTTTTTGTTGTGATTGGCTCTCAAAAGTTTGTACCTTTGGTATCTGGAACAACTTACTTTCTTATCTTCCTTCATCCAATGATGTTGTGATTGGCTCTCAAAAGTTTGTACCTTTGGTATCTGGAACAACGTGCATCTGAAGGATTAATTGATATCGGTGGTTGTGATTGGCTCTCAAAAGTTTGTACCTTTGGTATCTGGAACAACCTGTATGCCGCGGAGCAGGGCGCCAACTTTGTTGTGATTGGCTCTCAAAAGTTTGTACCTTTGGTATCTGGAACAACAGCATAAAGACTTAGGAAAGTACACGAAAGGTTGTGATTGGCTCTCAAAAGTTTGTACCTTTGGTATCTGGAACAACCTCAATGGCAAATACAGTCAAGGCGAGGTGTTGTGATTGGCTCTCAAAAGTTTGTACCTTTGGTATCTGGAACAACTTTTTTCATCAGAATAACCCTTTCTGTTCGGTTGTGATTGGCTCTCAAAAGTTTGTACCTTTGGTATCTGGAACAACTAATACGTTTTTTAAACGAGTTAGAAAACAGTTGTGATTGGCTCTCAAAAGTTTGTACCTTTGGTATCTGGAACAACACTCACACATAGACATTATAGGAACGCTAGGTTGTGATTGGCTCTCAAAAGTTTGTACCTTTGGTATCTGGAACAACCTCTGATGAAAACCTCACCGGAACGGACAGGTTGTGATTGGCTCTCAAAAGTTTGTACCTTTGGTATCTGGAACAACGAGGCGTCATCCGACTGGTACATCCATATCGTTGTGATTGGCTCTCAAAAGTTTGTACCTTTGGTATCTGGAACAACTTGATCTGTTGAATATCCTCTTTCAGCTCGGTTGTGATTGGCTCTCAAAAGTTTGTACCTTTGGTATCTGGAACAACTAGTCCGTCAAAATTCATCTTGCGATAACCGTTGTGATTGGCTCTCAAAAGTTTGTACCTTTGGTATCTGGAACAACCGCCGTTCTTGAAAGCAATGAAACACCCGCGTTGTGATTGGCTCTCAAAAGTTTGTACCTTTGGTATCTGGAACAACCTAAAACCTCAAATAATCCGTGCATGGTTGGTTGTGATTGGCTCTCAAAAGTTTGTACCTTTGGTATCTGGAACAACTACATGCGATGCGAAACCTTGGGTACCTGCGTTGTGATTGGCTCTCAAAAGTTTGTACCTTTGGTATCTGGAACAACAATTCGCTAAAAGCCCAGTTAGTCAAACTCGTTGTGATTGGCTCTCAAAAGTTTGTACCTTTGGTATCTGGAACAACTGTAAAGACAATAAGGTATTATGCTATGAAGTTGTGATTGGCTCTCAAAAGTTTGTACCTTTGGTATCTGGAACAACTTCTCAACTCATCAGCATCACCGAATAACCGTTGTGATTGGCTCTCAAAAGTTTGTACCTTTGGTATCTGGAACAACTGGCTATCTGCCGATGAGTATAGAGAGCTAGTTGTGATTGGCTCTCAAAAGTTTGTACCTTTGGTATCTGGAACAACTCGTATCTTTTGTAGAGAGGTAATCACTTTGTTGTGATTGGCTCTCAAAAGTTTGTACCTTTGGTATCTGGAACAACGATATCGGATTTAGCATCAGATATCATTTCGTTGTGATTGGCTCTCAAAAGTTTGTACCTTTGGTATCTGGAACAACAACATCCCCGAATGGGTGATGGGCATCTGAGTTGTGATTGGCTCTCAAAAGTTTGTACCTTTGGTATCTGGAACAACTAGACTTGGATTTTATGCGCTCTTCTGTACGTTGTGATTGGCTCTCAAAAGTTTGTACCTTTGGTATCTGGAACAACTTCTCCGGAATGGTTGATTACTGGATCCGGGTTGTGATTGGCTCTCAAAAGTTTGTACCTTTGGTATCTGGAACAACTCCATCCCCTTCTTCGTCTCCTCTTCTCTCGTTGTGATTGGCTCTCAAAAGTTTGTACCTTTGGTATCTGGAACAACCCCATCTTAGAGAAGAAACAGAGTCTTCTCGTTGTGATTGGCTCTCAAAAGTTTGTACCTTTGGTATCTGGAACAACCTTAATGCCATGAACACCGAGATAGCCGCAGTTGTGATTGGCTCTCAAAAGTTTGTACCTTTGGTATCTGGAACAACTCTGATCGAGCGTTTCGCCTGAAACCCTGTGTTGTGATTGGCTCTCAAAAGTTTGTACCTTTGGTATCTGGAACAACCGCAGAAATAGTAATACTTGAATCCACCTCGTTGTGATTGGCTCTCAAAAGTTTGTACCTTTGGTATCTGGAACAACAATGAAAATAATTTGTATTGGTGATTAATGTTGTGATTGGCTCTCAAAAGTTTGTACCTTTGGTATCTGGAACAACCTGCTCCATTTCAGCATCAATGGCATCCTGTTGTGATTGGCTCTCAAAAGTTTGTACCTTTGGTATCTGGAACAACTTGGGCCAAAAGTATATCCTAACGCAACGTGTTGTGATTGGCTCTCAAAAGTTTGTACCTTTGGTATCTGGAACAACTTATCAGCACTCTTTAATCTGATGTACTGAGTTGTGATTGGCTCTCAAAAGTTTGTACCTTTGGTATCTGGAACAACC